>OHAC01000031.1_pt1 | contig 141370 bp, 132 predicted proteins | sample 1577051 | NCBI WGS metagenome assembly OHAC01 (sample SAMEA3541499, study PRJEB24748) | human gut metagenome | biome: human gut; feature: human-associated habitat; material: faeces | place: China | collected 2012 | reverse complement strand
AAGGTTAGTCGGGAGCTAAGCTCAGGCCGAAAGGCGTAGGCGATGCACATACGGTAGAAATTCCGTAACCACCGAACATTTAAGCTAGAGGGACGCTTTCTTTAAGGTTATCCCGGGCGATGGTTGCCCCGGGCGTAAGGGACCGAAATTTAGTAGGGAAGTAACTGGCGAGAGAGACGAGAAAAGCTCTAGTGTATACTAAGGTGCCCGTACCGCAAACCGACACAGGTAGATGGGATGAGTATTCTAAGGCCAACGGGAGAAGGGTTGTTAAGGAACTCGGCAAATTGGCCCCGTAACTTCGGGATAAGGGGCGCCTGCGAGAGCAGGCCGCAGTGAAAAGGCCCAAGCGACTGTTTAGCAAAAACACAGCTCTCTGCTAAATCGAAAGATGACGTATAGGGGGTGACGCCTGCCCGGTGCTGGAAGGTTAAGGGGAGTGCTTAGCGCAAGCGAAGGTGCGAACTTAAGCCCCAGTAAACGGCGGCCGTAACTATAACGGTCCTAAGGTAGCGAAATTCCTTGTCAGGTAAGTTCTGACCCGCACGAATGGCGTAACGATTTGGGCACTGTCTCAACAGCCCGCCCGGCGAAATTGTAGTACCGGTGAAGATGCCGGTTTCCCGCAACTAGACGGAAAGACCCCATGGAGCTTCACTGTAGCTTGATATTGGATCTCGGTATTCCATGTACAGGATAGGTGGGAGGCTAGGAAGCGAGCGCGCCAGCGTTCGTGGAGCCAACCTTGGGATACCACTCTTGGGATATTGGGATTCTAACCTGCGACCATGAATCTGGTCGGGGGACACTGTCAGGTGGGCAGTTTGACTGGGGCGGTCGCCTCCAAAAGAGTAACGGAGGCGCTCAAAGGTTCGTTCAGCACGGATGGAAATCGTGCACTGAGTGTAAACGCATAAACGAGCCTAACTGCGAGAATGACGGTTCGAGCAGTAACGAAAGTTGGAGTTAGTGATCCGGCGGTATGTGAATGGAAATGCCGTCGCTCAACGGATAAAAGCTACCCTGGGGATAACAGGCTGATCTCCCCCAAGAGTCCACATCGACGGGGAGGTTTGGCACCTCGATGTCGGCTCATCGCATCCTGGGGCTGAATTCGGTCCCAAGGGTTTGGCTGTTCGCCAATTAAAGCGGTACGCGAGCTGGGTTCAGAACGTCGTGAGACAGTTCGGTCCCTATCTGTTGCGGGCGCAGGAATATTGAGAGGAGCTGTCCTTAGTACGAGAGGACCGGGATGGACGTACCGCTGGTGCACCAGTTGTTCTGCCAAGGGCATAGCTGGGTAGCTAAGTTTGGACGAGATAAACGCTGAAGGCATCTAAGCGTGAAACTCCCCGTAAGATAAGATTTCCCATTCTTCGGAAGTAAGACCCCACGTAGACTATGTGGTTGATAGGTCAGGAGTGGAAGTACAGCAATGTATGCAGCGGACTGATACTAATAGGTCGAGGGCTTGACCTAAATTTGATTTGGGTAAACTCGGAAAATGCTTCTGTCGAGTTCATCGTTGTTCAGTTTTGAGGGTGCAGAAATGCAAACCAAAATAGTAGGTGTTGATTGTGATGAGGGTACACCCGTTCCCATTCCGAACACGGTAGTTAAGCTCATTTACGCTGAAAATACTTGGCTGGTGACGGCCCGGGAAGATAGGTCGATGCCTACATCAAAAACGGAACTGATTTTTTCAGTTCCGTTTTTTTGTGAAAATATCTATTCGGAGGAACAACACGTGACATATTTGATTATTTGTCCGCTGGTATTTTTAGCCGGATTTGTGGATGCAGTTGCAGGCGGCGGTGGATTGATTTCACTGCCTGCGTATATGCTTGCTGGGCTGCCGGTACATAATGCGATTGCCACAAATAAAATGAGTTCTACAATGGGAACATCCATTGCTACGTACCAATATGCAAAGAGCGGGTATATTCCGTGGAAATTGGTTGGATTCTGCATTGCTGCAGCATTTGCCGGTTCTACCTGCGGTGCAAATTTAGCATTGATTGTAGATGATTATTATTTTAAAATTCTGATGCTGATTATACTGCCGCTGACTGCTTTTTATGTCACACGCCCACGTTCCTTTGCAGACGACAAAATACCATATTCGCAGACGCGGACAACAGTATACAGCATGTTTATCGCATTGGGTGTCGGTGTGTATGATGGATTCTATGGCCCGGGTACCGGTACTTTTTTGATTCTTTTTTTGACCGCGCTTGCACACATGGACTTGAAAAAAGCAAACGGAACAACCAAAGCGGTTAATTTGACAACCAATATATCTGCCTTGGTGATTTTTTTGCTCCATGCAAAAGTTGTTCTGCCGCTTGGTATTATTGCGGGTGCATTTAATATTGCAGGAAACTATATTGGCACGAAGTTTTTTGACCGAGGCGGCGCAAAATCGGTAAAAATGCTTACGATTGTGGTCATCGCCATCTTTTTTGTCAAAATTTTATTGGAAGTGTTGTCTTAATTGTATTTTGCTCAGGCTGGACGTCGGTTCAGCCTGATTTTTTTATAATTGGCAAGAAAAATGTAAAAAAGTTTTTCTGTGTTATTGACTTTGTTTTGGGTCTATACTAATATTTTATATAAAGATTATTGTGTAAAGAGGAACGTGTTTTATGAAGATTGGCTTTGATAATGACAAATATTTGAAAATGCAGTCCGAGCATATCCGTGAACGGATTGCAAAGTTTGATAACAAATTGTATCTGGAATTTGGCGGAAAGTTGTTTGACGATTACCATGCATCGCGTGTTCTGCCGGGATTTCAGCCGGATTCCAAGCTGCAGATGCTGATGCAGCTGAAAGATCAGGCTGAAATTGTTATTGTAATCAATGCAGAGGATATTGAGGCCAATAAAATCCGCAGTGATTACGGTATTTCTTATGATTTGGATGTTCTGCGTCTGATTGATGAATTTCAGAATGTGGGATTGTACGTCGGCAGTGTTTGCCTGACTCGCTTTGCATCGCAGCCGTCTGCGATTTTATTCCGCAAGAAGCTGAAGGAACTGGGCATCAAATCGTATTGCCATTATTCGATTCCGGGCTATCCGAGCGATGTCGCTCACATTGTCAGCGATGAGGGATATGGACGAAATGACTATATTGAAACGGAACGCCCGCTGATCGTCATTACGGCACCGGGTCCGGGCAGCGGCAAAATGGCAACCTGTCTGTCGCAGCTGTATCATGAATACAAGCGCGGTGTAAAGGCTGGATATGCAAAGTTTGAGACATTCCCGATTTGGAACTTGCCGCTCAAGCATCCGGTCAATTTGGCATATGAAGCGGCGACTGCCGATTTGAATGATGTGAATATGATCGACCCGTTCCATTTGGATGCATACGGAAAAACAACGGTCAATTACAATCGAGATATTGAAATCTTTCCGGTCGTTCGCGCCATGTTTGAGCTGATTGCCGGCAAGAGCCCATATCAGTCTCCGACAGATATGGGTGTCAATATGGCGGGCAACTGCATCATGGACGATGATGCGTGTCGCAGAGCATCGGAGCAGGAGATTATCCGCAGATATTATAAGTGCCTGTGCGACAAAAAACGAAACGGTACGACAAAGGATAATTTGAATAAACTGGAGCTGCTGATGAATCAGGCAAGTGTCAGCGTGCAGGACCGCGCGGTGCGCAATGCTGCGCTCGCTAAAGAAGAACAGACAGACGGACCGAGTGCTGCCATTGAATTGCCGGATGGCACCATTGTGACGGGAAAAACCAGCGCGCTGCTGGGCCCGATGGCAGGCGCACTGCTCAATGCACTCAAGCACTTGACAGGTATTGACAAAGAAACCGATTTGGTATCTCCGCAGGCAATTAAGCCGATTCAGGATCTCAAAACAGTCTATTTGGGAAGCAAAAACCCGCGTCTGCACACCGACGAAGTTTTGATTGCGCTGTCTGCATCGGCAGAAGACAATGTGCTGGCGCGTCAGGCGATGGAAAAGCTGCCGGAGCTGCGCGGCTGCGATGCACATTGTACTGTGCTGCTGTCCAGTGTGGATGAACAGATTTGCAATCGTCTGGGAATGTATTTGACGTGTGAACCGAAATATGAGGAAGCATCTCGGTTGTATCATAAAAACTAAGAACGAACAACATGGAACGGCTGATTTTTCATATTGATGTCAACAGCGCATATCTTTCTTGGGAGTCAGCGCGACGCCTCAAAGAAGGAAAAGAAGATTTGCGGTTGATTCCTGCCTGTATTGGCGGAGATCCGAAAAAGCGTACCGGTGTTGTTCTGGCAAAATCTATTCCGGCAAAACGGTTTGGCATTTGCACGGGAGAACCAATGGGAGCGGCACTGCGAAAGTGTCCGCAGTTGGTCATTGCTCCACCGGATTTTTCCCTATATCAGCAGTATTCTGAGGCATTTCTTGCGATTTGCCGTCAATATGCACCGGCTTTGGAGCAGTTTTCCATTGACGAATGTTTTTTAGATATGACCGGTACGCGCACAACATATCCGGATCCGATTGCACTGGCATATGAAATCAAGAACGTCATTCGCGACACCTTGGGGTTCACAGTAAATGTGGGCATTGCACGCAATAAACTGCTTGCAAAAATGGCGAGTGATTTTGAAAAGCCGGATCGCGTACATACGCTGTTCCCGGATGAACTGGAAAATAAATTGTGGCCGCTTCCGGTCGGACAGCTTTTGACAGTCGGAAAAACAACCGCGAATAAGCTGCAAAAAGCGGGTATTGCGACGATTGGAGATTTGGCACAGCAGCCGGCTGCGCGATTGCAGGCCATGCTTGGAAAAAAATGGGGCATACAGCTGCACGCGTATGCAAACGGCATTGACCATTCGCCGGTCATCGATGTGCCGCAAAAGGCCAAGGGATACAGCATTTCGACAACGGTAGAGGACAACGTTTCTTCCGCCGAACAGGCAAATCACATTTTATTGACGTTGGCGGACAGCGTTTCTGCGCGTATGCGGGCGGATGGAGCGAAAACCGCGTGCATTGCTGTCAGCATTCGTTCCAATGACTTCCGCAACCGTTCGCATCAGTGCAAGCTGCATCAGCCGGAGGACACCACGCAGGTCATTTATGAAACCGCAAAACAGCTGTTTTCAGCCCTGTGGGATCGGCACACGCCGCTGCGGCTGCTGGGCATTTCCCTGACAGATGTGACGTGGGACGAGAACGAACAGCTTTCTTTGTTTGCCGACCCAAAGCATGAGAAGGAAAGAAAGCTGGATCGCGCGGTGGATGCCATTCGGAAGAAATATGGCATGGATACCATTGCGCGCGGAGCAGTTTTGGGTGACAAGCATATTGTTGGCAAAAAGTATCGCGCGCAAGTGGAAAATAAGCGAAAAAGATAGACAAAACCCGTGGGTGAAACAATCACTCACGGGTTTTGCTGTTAAAATGAAGCATGGAGCTCCAATTGCTGCATATGCTGCATTTCCTGTCGAATCATAAAGACGCTGACGATAGCCGCCACACCGTCCGCAATGGGGCCGGAATATAAAATGCCGTCTATGCCGAAAAATAACGGTAGAATCAAAATCAGCGGTAGCAGGAATAAAATCTGTCGGGTCATGGACAAGAACAGTCCCTTGACCGGCTGACCAATTGCCGTGAAAAACGTAGAGGAAATTGGCTGCAGACAATTCAAAAACGTGCAGAAGAAAAAGACGCGGAAGTACGAAATCGCGAATTCAAAATACAAGGCATCGCCGGAGCCAAACAGAGAGGTAATCTGCCGCGGAAACAGCTGAAATACGACAAACGATGTGATAGAAATCACGAAGCCGCAGCGGATGGCAAGGTGGTATACCTTGCGGACGCGGGCATATTGCTGTGCGCCATAATTGAAGCTGGCGATTGGCTGTACCGACTGCGAAAGACCGATAATCACGGAGAAGAAGATCTGATTGACCTTGGTGATGATGCCGGCGCAGGCGAGCGGAATTTCTTCGCCGTATATCGACATGGCGCCGTAATGCGTCAGAGACTTGTTCAGGGCGATTTGTACGACGGTCATGGCAATCTGATTGAAGCTCTGCGCGGCGCCCAGCGCGGCAATGCGGCACACGCAATCTTTGCGAGGATGCAAATGCTGGCGGGTGATAGCGACTGTTTTATAGTGCATAAGATAGCGCACCGCCAGTGCAGCGGAGACAATTTGTCCTATAATGGTCGCCAGTGCGGCGCCTGCCATGCCCCAATGAAAACCAAAGATAAAAATAGGGTCTAGAATCAAGTTGATGATTGCGCCGACCAGATTGCAAGTCATGGTGAAACGCGGGCTTCCGTCTGCGCGAATCAAATGTCCGCCGCCGGTAGCCAAAATCAAAAACGGAAAACCAAACGCTGTAATCGCTGTATATGTTCTCGCATAGCCCAAAATGTCTTGGGTGGAGCCGAAAAACCGAAGCATGGGCGTCAGAAATAGATGGGCGACAATACACAGCACGACACCGCAGATGACGAGCATGGAAATCGCGTTGCCGACATAGAAAGCGGCGCGCTTGGCGTCTCCTTCGCCCATGGTCAGATTAAAGGCAGAGGCGCCGCCGATGCCGAACATCAGCGCGATGGCGATGCAGATGGTTGTCAGAGGAAAGGCAACGTTTGTCGCAGCGTTGCCAAGAGCGCCGATGCTCCAGCCGATAAATACCTGATCGACAATGTTATACAGCGCACTGACCAGCATGGCGATGATACTCGGAATGGCAAAGGTGCGCAATAATTTGCTGACTTTCTCTGTTTTCAGCGGATTTTGAACTGCTTGCAAAAGAAAACTCCTTTCTGAATCATCGTGAATTTTACGGAGTATTAGTGTACCAAATACAGGGATAAAAGTCAAGAAATGCAAACATGCACTGCCGAAAATCGACAGTGCATGAATTATATGCGGAATCGTTTGATAGGAAGTTTTTTCAGTTTTTTCAGCTTTTTCCATACCCATGGCGTGACAAACCAGCCGACGCAGCTTCCCAGAAGGATGCCCCCGAGCACATCTGTCGGATAGTGCAGATACAGATATAGGCGGGAAAACGAAATGAGACCTGCGAGAACATACGCCGCCATGCCCGCACGTTTGTGATTGCGCAGCAGAGCGGTTGCCGCAGCAAACGAAGAGGACGTATGTCCGGATGGAAAGGAAGATGTCGTTGGCAGCGCAATCAGCATTTGTGAAATGGGATGTACGACAAACGGGCGGGCGCGATTGAGCAGATGTTTGAGAATTCCCTCGCCGAGTGCCAGATTGACCAGCAGGCAGACAGCCATGCAAAGACCTGCCGTGCGTGTCTTTTTTCTGTACAACAGGACAAGAGTAATCACAATCCAGATAAAACCGGCGTTGTTCAGCTTGGACAGCACAGGAAAAATGACATCCGAAAATCCGCACCGCAGGTGTTCCTGTATTTCCAATAAGATAGAGAGGTCGAGATTTGTAATCGCTTGCAGCATCGTGCACCCTCAGGCAAACAGATGTGCCAGACCGACAACACCGCGCGAAGCAACGGTCATAATGATGCCGGCGGTCAGGATGCCGAGCAGAACGGCGGGAAAGGACTTTTTCGGCGGGACTTCCAGCAGAGAAGCAATGACGGAACCGGACCATGCGCCGGTGCCCGGCAGCGGAATGCCGACAAACAACCACAGACCAACAAATGCCACCTTCTGGATGGTGTCCGATTTGCTGAGCAGGTGCTTTTCGTACCAGTGGGTCAGGCGGGAAAGCATCGGCAGCGTTTTCATCCAAGCGATGAGCCTTTTTCCGAAAATCAGGATAAACGGAATCGGAATCATATTGCCGATAATGCTGAGCAGCAGCACGTTGAGCCAAGGCAGGCCAAACGCTGTGCCGACGATGACGGAGCCGCGCAGCTCAATCAGCGGGATCATGGAGACGATGAATACCGCACCATATGCACTGATGTGCGCAACGAGAAAATTGAATATAGTGTTGATCATGTGCAAACTCCTTGTATGCGGTACTCGATGTACTCGCAGAATATGTAAGATATAGTATACCACAAATATACGGGAGAAACCGTAAATAAATTGGAAAATATACACGATACAAACGGGAGTCTTTGTGTGCACAATCATGAAATCATCACGAAAAAAACAGAAGCCGAACGCGTGCGCGGTTGCAAGATGCGTGGGGTTGTGATACAATTATTTATATGCGTATTCTTTTGTATAACAGAAGCTGCGAAATTTAAAATTCATTGACAGGAGCGTTTATGATGGAATATAAAATTGCTGACCATATTGCGGCAATGAAGCCGTCCGCAATTCGTGAGATTTTCAAAGTTTTGGTAGATCCGGAAGTCATTGCACTTTCCGCAGGTTCCCCAGACTCCAGCGCGTATCCGGTAAAGGAAATGGCAGAAGTGGGCGATGAAATCTTTGCAAATGAGTTTGTCACCACGCTGGGCTACGGCACGACAGAGGGCTACACGCCGCTTCGCGAGCAGACCAAGAAGCGCCTGCGCGAGAAATATCAGACCGGCACAGATGACGACGATGTTATCATCACAACCGGCGGTCAGCAGACAATCAGCCTGTTTACCCAGACCATGATCAACAAGGGCGATGTCATTGTATGCGAGGAGCCGAGCTTTATCGGTGCACTCAATGCATTCCGCAGCTTTGGCGCACAGCTCAAGGGCGTCCCGATGGATGATGACGGCATGCGCATGGATCTGCTGGAGGAAGTGCTGTCCACGACAAAAAATGTCAAGTTTATTTACGTCATCCCGACCTTCCAGAATCCGTCCGGCCGTACCATGACGCTGGAGCGCCGCAAGCAGCTGCTTGCGCTGGCAAAGAAGTATGACGTACTCATTTTGGAGGACAACCCGTACTTTGAGCTGCGTTATGAGGGCGAGCCGGTGGCAACCGTGAAGTCGATGGATACCGAGGGCCGCGTAGTATATGCAGGCTCGTATTCCAAGGTGCTGTCTCCGGGCATGCGTATTGGCTTCTGTCTGGCAAACAAGGAAATCATCAACCGCATGGTTGTCTGCAAGCAGGTCAGCGATGTACACACCAACATGTACTTCCAGATGCTGGTATCGAAGTATTTGGACAAGTATGATCTGGATGCACACATCAAGGAAATCTGTGAGCTGCATAAAATCAAGCGCGATGCTATGCTCAAGGCACTGGAAAAGTATGTAGACCCGCGCGTGACCTTTACGCATCCGAACGGCGGCCTGTTTATCTGGGGCGAACTGCCGGAGGGCTATGACGGCTTCAAGCTGTGCCAGGAGATTACCAAGAAGAAGGTCGCTTGTGTGCCGGGCAATGCATTCCTGACCGATGAGAACGGCGTGTCGAATGGCTTCCGTCTCAACTTCTCGATGCCGAGTCTGGAGAACATTGAAATTGCCTGCCAGCGCATTGGCGAAACCGTTGCAGAGTTCTTGAAGTAACAGAAACTACTGTATTTTTGAGGAAATTAACGATATGGATGAAGTATATCAGGTTGTGCTGAAGGTACTGGCGGCGTTTTTTGTGACAGGAATTTTGTCCTTTTTGCTGACGCCGCCGGTCAAACGGCTCGCACACCGCATCGGTGCGATTGACGTGCCGAAGGATGCGCGCCGTATGCACAAAAAACCGATTCCGCGTCTGGGCGGTCTGGCAATCTACATCAGCTTTGTTATTGTCAGCTTGGTGCTTGGACAGTGGAATATGCAGAATTTTACCATTCTGATCGGTTCGGCGATCATTGTCGTTTTGGGCATTTTCGATGACAGAAACGCGCTGAGCGCCAAATTTAAGTTCGGTATTCAGCTGATTGCAGCGGCAATTCCGGTGGTATTCGGCAATTTGCGCATCGAGCTGATTACCAATCCGAATCTGTTCAGCGGAGAGCTGTATGTGAAGTTCGGTGCACTCGCGATTCCGATTACAATTATCTGGATTGTTGCCATTACCAATGCGGTCAATCTCATTGACGGCCTGGACGGCTTGGCGGTTGGCGTCTCTGCGATTGCCTGCATGACTATGCTGGCGGTATCGCTGCTGATTGGTGAGGTGCCGATTGCGATTTTGCTCGCCGTGCTGGCGGGCGCCTGTGTGGGTTTTATGCCGTTTAACTTAAATCCGGCAAGCATCTTCATGGGAGACACCGGCTCGACATTTTTGGGCTTTATGCTGGCAACACTGTCCATTCAGGGCATGTTTAAGGTCTATGCCATTATTTCGTTTGCGGTTCCGTTTTTGATTTTGGGTCTGCCGATTTTTGACACGGCGTTTGCATTTACACGCCGTATTCTGTCCGGACGCAGCCCGTTTTCTCCGGATCGCGGACATGTACATCACAGACTGATTGACATGGGATTCAATCAGAAGCAGACCGTGGCGATTTTGTATATCATTTCGACGGTGTTGGGATTGCTCGCCGTTGTGCTGACAACCTCTGGTGAGTACCGTGCCATTGTGATGGTATTGGTTGTGCTGATTACCTGTGTGGTCGGCGGAGGCATCTATTTGTCTGCGGAACGCAGAAAGATGAAGCTGCACGAGCAAAAGCTGCACGAGCTCAATCAGCAGGAGAATGAACAACAAAAAATTGCAGAACAGACGCAGGATGCCGATGACACATCGGATCGCGGAGGATTTGACAATGAAGACAATTAAGGTAATGACAGTCTTTGGCACACGGCCGGAGGCCATTAAAATGGCTCCGCTGGTGCATGAGCTGGAGCGCACGGACAGTGTAGAATCCATCGTGTGCGTCACGGCGCAGCATCGTCAGATGCTGGATCAGGTCATGGACATTTTTCATCTGAAGGCAGACTATGATCTGGACATTATGCAGCCGCGCCAGACACTGGCAACCATTACGACAAAATCGCTGGTCGGACTGGATGAGGTGCTGGATGAGGCAAAGCCGGACATCGTTTTGGTTCACGGCGATACATCAACGACGTTTGCAGGCGCACTAGCTGCGTTCTATCATAAAATTCCGGTAGGACATGTGGAAGCAGGTCTGCGCACGTTTGACAAGTATTCTCCGTTTCCGGAGGAGATGAACCGCAAACTGACCGGTCAGATTGCCGAGCTGCACTTTGCGCCGACCGAGCGCAACCGCAAGAATCTGGCAGCAGAGGGCATTACAAAGGGTGTCATTGTGTGCGGCAACACCGTTGTCGATGCGATTCACTCGACGGTCAATCCGGATTTTGTATTCCGTGATGATACCCTCAACCAGCTGGATTATGAGAACCGCCGCGTGATTCTCGTCACGGCACATCGCCGAGAAAACTACGGCGAAGCAATGGAACATATCATGCGTGCTCTGCGCCGTCTGGCGGATGATTTTGAGGATATTGATATTGTATATCCGGTACATCTCAGTCCGTATGTGCGCGAAACTGCGGCAAAATATCTGTCCGGTCATGAACGCATTCATTTGATTGAGCCGCTTGCCGTTGATGAAATGCACAATTTGATGGGACGCAGCTACATGGTCATGACGGATTCCGGCGGACTGCAGGAGGAAGCACCGAGCCTTGGAAAGCCGGTTCTGGTTCTGCGCCGTGAGACCGAGCGTCCGGAGGCCATCGAGGCGGGTACGGTTCGTCTGGCAGGCGTGGAGGAAGATACGATTTACTCCATGGCATGCACGCTGCTGCGCGATGAGAACGAATATCATCAGATGGCGCATGCGGTCAATCCGTATGGCGACGGCCATACCTCGCGCCGCATCGTGCACATGATCCGTCATTATTTCGGTCAGCTGCCGGATTTGCCGGATGAATTCCGTCCGTAACGAGGAGAAACAAGGATGGAGGAAAAAACGCAGGCACAGAAAGAAAAATCTCCCAAGCGCAAGCATGTGGGGCTGATTGTTTTTGCCTGTGCTGTGCTTTTGGCGATCATTCTCGCTGTGTGTTTGACCGGAACGCCGCGCCATGCGATTACGCTGCCGACCGGCAGTGCGGATGTATCCGCGGGGAAGGAACAGGCAGGATATCAGCTCAAAGATACCAACATTACGGTTGACAACGTACAGCAGGTTATTGCAAGCATGAAACGGCCGAGTTCGTACAGTGCATCCGTGACCAACACGCTGTACTGGAGCGGAAGCTGGCAAAAAATTAACGCCACGACGTATGTGCGCGACGGCATTTCCGTGACGGAATATAAAAACGCACAGGGAACAGCGGATCACTATATTGCCATTCGGGATAATCTGTATTATGCGTGGAGAAACGGCAGTACGGCGCAGTACACAGCGTCTACAGGCTCAATTTCCGCGGACGATACCAGCATGATTCCGACATACGAGACGGTTGTGTCGGCGAACAAGCAGTCCATTTCTGCGGCAGGTGAGCGCACGGTCAATGGAGAATCGTGTATTTATGTCACCGTGCAGGCGGACAATGGATACAGCTTGACCTACTGGGTATCTACCGTCAGCGGCCTGCTGATTCAGGCGGACTACACAAAAGAAGGAGATCTTGTGCGCAGTGTTGTTCTGGACAATATTCAGAGCAAGGAGCCGGATGACGCTTGGTTCCAGCTGCCGGACGGAACCAATCTTTTGGAGAAAGAAACAGCCAATGGCTGATGCAATGGCATCAAAAAGGACGGAGTGCAGGGATGCGCCGTCCTTTTTGGTGAGATGAAGAGGTTACACATGCAGTGCATATGGAGTGAACAAGGGCAATTGCCCGTACAAGCACAGCGCATTCGGCGCGATGTGTTTATGCAGGAGCAGGGCTTTTGTGATGAATTTGATGCGTTCGATAAAAAAAGCTGGCATGTTTTGCTGCAAACGAATGGCAAGACCATTGGCACAGCGCGGATGTTCTGGGAGCAGAATCATGTGATGCATATTGGCCGCGTGGCTGTTTGCAAAGATGCCAGAGGCGGCGGAAACGGTGCACGCATTTTGCAGGCGTGCTGTGAAAAAGCAAAGGCAGTGGGTGCCAAGCGAGTGATTCTCGGTGCACAGTGCCGCGCAGTGGAATTTTATAAAAAGAGCGGATTTACGCCTTACGGCGAAATTTTCGATGATGAAGGCTGTCCGCACCAGATGATGGAGAAGAAATTATGAGTTTTTTAGATATTTCCGAAGAAATTCGCCAGCTCGGCGCACAGGCTGAAAAGGCGGTTCGCCCGTATTTTGACGCAATTGACGAAATCAGCGAATACAATACCGAAAAGGTGCTGGCGGCATTTGCAAAGAACCGTGTGGCAGAGGCTATGTTTGCAGGAACAACCGGTTACGGCTATGATGATAAGGGCCGCGATACGCTGGATCAAATCTATGCCGATATTTTCGGCACGGAAGCAGCACTCGTGCGCATCGGCTTTGTCAATGGCACCCATGCGCTGTGCTGCGCCATGTATTCGGCAGTCAAGACCGGTGACGTTGTGCTGTCGGCGACCGGTCCGGCATACGACACGCTGATGAACACGATTACCGGCGATATGGCTGGCAGCATGAAGCAGTATGGCATTGGATACCGTCAGGTTGAAATGAAAAACGGTCTGCCGGATGTGCCGGCGATTGCCGAAGCGGCAAAGGCAGAGGATGTCAAGCTGGTATTCATTCAGCGAAGCAAGGGATATGGCGTGCGGGAATCGCTGTCCTGCGAGCAGATCGGTGAGGTTTGTCAGGCGGTTCGCGCGGTGAATAAAGACGCCGTGATTATGGTAGACAATTGCTATGGCGAATTTGTGGAAAAGCTGGAGCCGACACAGGTGGGCGCAGATATCATTGCCGGTTCGCTGATTAAGAATCCGGGCGGCGGATTGGCACCGACCGGCGGCTATATTGCCGGCAGAAAAGATTTGGTAGAAAATGCCTCGTTCCGTCTGACGGCGCCGGGCATCGGCGCGGAGTGCGGCTGCACGATGGGACAGAACCGCCTGCTGTATCAGGGCTTGTTTATGGCGCCGCATACGACTGCACAGGCCGTCAAAACCGCCGTGTTCGGCGCACAGGTCATGCAGATGATGGGATTCGAAGTGCATCCGCTGCCGGAAGATCCGCGCCATGACATCATTCAGACCATTGCGTTTGGCAAGCCGGAACCGCTGTGCCGCTTTTGCGAGGGCATTCAGGCGGGCGCACCGGTGGATTCCTTCGTGACGCCGGTTCCGTGGGATATGCCGGGATATCAGGATCAGGTTATCATGGCGGCGGGCGCCTTTGTGCAGGGCGCTTCGATTGAGCTTTCCGCAGATGCACCGATGCGTGAGCCGTATGTCTGCTATATGCAGGGCGGCTTGACTTATGCATCCGGCAAAATGGGTGTTTTGCTGGCAGCACAGCGCATTCATGCGGCCGGCTATGGAAAGTAATGCAAAAAACAAGCGAGTCTTGTCAAAACGACGGGAATTTCTTGTGAATTTACGCAAAATGTGGTACACTAAACAAGTATATAACCTACAGCGGAGGTGCACATGCTGATACTGGGAATTGACCCGGGCTATGCCACGGTGGGCTATGGATTGGTACAGCATGAACGCGGAAAATTTACGCATATTCGGCACGGTGCGATTACAACGCAGCCGCATGTTCCGATGCATTTGCGGCTGAAAGAAATCCATGAGGATATGCTGACGCTGCTGGACACATTTCATCCGGATGCTGTTTCCGTGGAGGAACTATTTTTTAATACGAACATTACGACCGGCATTCAGGTTGCCCATGCGCGCGGGGTTATCCTGCTGGCGTGCGCCGAACGCGGCATTACGCCGGCGGAATATACGCCGTCACAGGTCAAACAATCGGTTGTCGGCTACGGCAGGGCGGAAAAGCGGCAGGTTATGGAAATGACCAAAACCATGTTGCATCTCCAGCGCATGCCGCGGCCGGACGATGCCGCAGATGCCTTGGCGCTGGCGATTTGCCATGCGCATACAGAGGGCTCGCAGCTTGTGAGGCAGCGCTTGCAGAAATTTGAAGTGGATGCCGGACAGGGCGGCACGAGAAAACGATAAGCGCATGCGGAAAGGACACACAATTTGTTTTATTATTTGGAAGGAACCGTTGCTCTGATTGAAAAAGAGCTGGCTGTCATTGACTGCGGCGGTGTCGGCTATGCCTGCCACACCTCGCAGAACACCTGCGCTTCGATTCGAATGGGCGAAAAGACACGGCTGTATACCTATCTGAGCATTCGGGAAAATGCTTGTGATTTGTACGGATTTGCACAGCAGGAAGAACTCAACTGCTTCAAGCTGCTGCTCGGCGTGTCCGGTGTCGGTCCAAAAGCGGCGCTTGCCATTTTGGGCATCGCGCCGCCGAGTCAGCTGGCTCTGTCTATTATTACTGAGGACGCCAAGTTCCTGACACAGGCACCGGGCATCGGCAAAAAGATTGCGCAGCGCATTTGTCTGGAGCTGAAAGACAAGCTGGCAAAGGAGCAGGGCAGCTTGCCGACAGGCGGCGGCTTGGTGATGACACCGAAAGCTGCGGCGGCCGGCGCGGTCGATGCAGTCAGCGAGGCGGTTTCCGCGCTGGTTGTGCTGGGCTATTCGCAGGCAGAAGCGCTGCAGGCGATGGAAGGCATCCAGACAGACGGCGCCGTGACTTCAGAACAACTCATTCGTACCTGCCTGAAAAAATTGGCGGCACAGTAATCGAGGAAAGATTCTATGAGCATTGAATTTGATGATGAATTTTCCGAACGCATTGTCTCGACCGATGCGACACCGGCGGATGACGGAGAATTTTCTCTGCGTCCGAAGTCGATGGAGGAATACATCGGGCAGAGCAAAGCAAAGGAAAACCTTGCCGTCTTTATTGAGGCGGCAAAACGGCGGGGAGAACCGCTCGACCATGTCTTGCTGTATGGTCCGCCGGGTCTTGGCAAGACGACACTGGCGAACATCATTGCCAATGAGATGGGCGTCAATATCCGCGTGACCAGCGGCCCTGCCATTGAAAAGGCGGGCGATTTGGCGGCGCTGTTGACCAATCTCAGCGAAAATGATATTTTGTTTATTGATGAAATTCATCGTCTGGATCGCAGTGTAGAAGAAATTCTGTATCCGGCGATGGAAGATTTTGCATTGGATATTATTATCGGTAAGGGACCGTCGGCGCGTTCGATTCGACTGGATTTGCCGCGGTTTACGCTGATCGGCGCGACGACACGCGCCGGACAGATGACCTCTCCGCTGCGCGACCGCTTTGGCGTGATGCTTCGACTGGAGCTGTACACGCCGGAGGAATTGCAGCAGATTGTCGCGCGGTCTGCGAAAATTTTGCAGGTTGACGCACAGCCGGAGGGCACGTATGAGATTGCGCGCCGCTCCCGTGGCACGCCGCGCATTGCCAATCGCATGCTGCGCCGCGTGCGGGACTTTGCCGAAGTACAGTTTGACGGCGTAATTACGCGGGAAGCTGCGGATACGGCGCTGCGTGCGCTGGAGGTCGATGAGCTGGGCTTGGATGCGATTGACCGCCGCATGCTGCGCAGCATTATGACGACGTTTGGCGGCGGTCCGGTCGGCTTGGAGACGCTGGCGGCAACGATTGGCGAGGAAGCCGTGACGTTGGAAGATGTCTATGAACCGTATCTGATGCAGATTGGATTTTTAAACCGCACGCCGCGCGGACGCTGTGTCACAGCGCTGGCGTATGACCATATGGCGATTCAGCCGAATATGCCGGCGGTACCGGAACAGATGCGGTTGGACGAAAACCCCAATAGCAAATAACAGCCTGTGCCGCATAGATTGGGGCACACGATTTTATCTGATAGTAGAGGAGTATTGATTGTATGGGCAAGTATTTTGGAACAGATGGCATCCGCGGTGTTGTCAATGTAGAACTGGACGCACATCTGGCATTTAAAGTAGGCCGCGCCGTTGCATATGCGCTGTCTCAGCAGACCAAGCACCGCACCAAGATTTTGATTGGCAAGGATACTCGTATCTCGTCCGATATGCTGGAAGCTGCCTTGGTTGCCGGCATTTGTTCTTCCGGTGCGGATGTAGAGTCGCTGGGCGTTATTCCGACTCCGGCGGTGGCACATTTGACCATCAAGCATAAGGCGGATGCGGGAATTGTGATTTCTGCATCGCACAATCCGTATGAGCACAACGGCATTAAAATCTTTGCCGGCAGCGGCTATAAGCTCTCGGATGAGCTGGAAGCGCGCATTGAGGAGTATATTGACCACGTGGATGAGCTGCCGAAGGCAACTCACGATGCCATTGGCCGCGTGCTGCCGCTGAGCATTGATCCGGTAGAAGAATATACCGATTATCTGGCAGAGACCATAACGGGAGATTTGTCCGGTCTGCGCGTTGCGGTAGACTGCGCAAATGGTGCATCGTCTGCAACCGCTTCGGTTCTGTTCCGCAAGCTCAAGCTGGATGCTGCCATCCGGTACTATGAGCCGGACGGCACCAACATCAATGCACACTGCGGTTCGACACATCTGGAAGCGCTGCAGAAGATGGTCAAGGACGGCGGCTATGATGTCGGCGTGGCATTTGACGGCGATGCGGATCGCTGCCTGATCGTCGATGACAAGGGCGAAGTGCTGGACGGTGACCGCATCATGGCTGTGTGCGCTGTCGAGCTCAAGCGCCAGAATAAGCTGCGCGGCAATGCATTTGTGGCAACGATTTTGTCCAACATGGGTCTGCACGCATATGCAAAGCAGCACGGCATCAGCATCGAGTGCTCCAATGTTGGTGACCGCTATGTGCTGGAAAAGATGCTCGACAAGGGATATATTCTCGGCGGCGAGCAGTCGGGTCATGTCATCTTCCTGGAGTATGCGACGACCGGCGACGGTGAGCTGACGGCTATTCAGTTCCTCAAGATGCTGAAGGACAGCGGCAAGCGCGCCTCGGAAATTGCGGCAGAGGTTGTTCCGTGGCCGCAGATTATGATTAACGTTCAGGTGCCGACGGCAATGAAGTACGCCATTTCGGATCGTCAGGAAGTACAGGACGCGATTGAGAAGGAAAAGCAGGGTCTCGGCGAAGGCCGCATTCTGGTTCGCCCGTCCGGTACGGAGCCGCTGGTTCGTGTCATGGTAGAGGGCAAGGACAAGGATTCCGTATACAAGGCAGCAGAGGCTGTTGCCGGTGTCATCGAATCCATCTTATAATTTGTGAAACGACAACGGTCTGGTCGGATGCCGTGCGGCGGAAGACCAGACCTGTTTTCTGCTTTGCACAGCGAAATATGCACAAAAGTAAAAAGTAAATTTTGATACTTGTTGACTGGAATATACAAAGATTCGTTGACATTTTTTTGATGATAGGGTATAATGAGTAACAATATGATGTATGGCAAAGAATCTTCGGGACAAAAAACGGTTTCGGATGAGAACCTGTGCCGGCTGGCGCAGCAAGGAGACCGCAATGCGGAAGAACAGGTGGTCGTTCGGTATTTTGGCTTGGTAAAAGCCTGTGCGCGGCCCTATTTTCTTGCGGGCGGCGACGGAGAAGATCTCATTCAAGAGGGCATGCTGGGACTGCTTAAAGCAGTCCGGACATATGAACCGACGCGCGGCGTTCCATTTGAAGCGTTCGCGCGCTTGTGCGTGACGCGCCGCGTGTACAGCGCCGTGAGCGCAGCGGCGGCAGACAAGCATGAACCGCTCAATCATTCGGAAGACCTTGCCAAGACCCCTCTGTTTGACGAACATTCCAAAGCAGCGCATACCGCTGCGGATCCGGTGAATTTGGTCATTGACAGGGAAGAGCACCGCGAACGGCAGGAAAAACTAAAGGATTCCCTGTCCGCGTTTGAAGCACGGGTTCTCGCATTGTATTTGGACGGCAACTCCTATGAAGAGATGGCGTCCGAGGTCGGAAAACCCGTGAAATCCGTGGACAATGCCATTCAGCGCATTCGCCGCAAGGCAGCAGCGTTGTTTCCGGACGAACATCGGTAATCCCAAATGATTCTAAACACCACCAAAGAGAGAGAGGAAAAATCATGTATCAGGACAAGACGATCGTATGCAAAGACTGCGGACAGACATTTGTTTTCACCGCCGGAGAGCAGGAATTTTACGCAGAACGCGGTTTTCAGAATGAGCCGCAGCGCTGCAAGAGCTGCCGCGACAAGAGAAAGAATGGCAGCCGTCCGGCACGAGAGTATTTCACTGCGATCTGCGCTGCCTGCGGCGGAGAAGCGCGCGTGCCGTTCCAGCCGAAGGACGACAGACCGGTATATTGCAGCGAATGCTTCGCAAAGATGCAGGCAAAGGACTAATTCAGTCAAATCTACAGAACACCCGCGGATAAAGTGGGTGTTCTTTTGTGCGATTGTATCAAATTGTTGGAATGTGTATTGAAAAAACACAACGGAGACAGTATAATACAAACAGAATTTATTTAGAAATACAGGAGGTCATTCCTATGGCTATGGTTACCAAGAGCACCACAATCGGTGAGGTTCTGGCTCGTGATATCAATACCGCTCAGTTTTTCATCAACATCGGCATGCATTGCCTGGGCTGCCCGCATTCGCAGGGTGAGAGCATCGAAGAAGCATGCATGGTGCATGGCACAGATGCAGATCAGCTGGTAGAAGAAATCAACAACTACTTCCAGAGCATCGGCTAATTTTTGCCGAAGAACGAAACAACAAGGGGAGCCGATACGATGTGTGTCGGCTCTTTTTTCTACAGAAAGGAACGCTATGCAGGAAAATCGCATGCATTTGACACCGCGGCTGCGCACCATTATGCAGCAGGTGCCGGAAGGCGCACGGTTGGCGGACATCGGGACAGATCACGCACTGATTCCGACGGCGCTGCTGCGCCGCGGTGTGATTCAAAGCGCCATTGCGTCGGATTTGCGCGAGGGGCCGCTGGACAGCGCTGCGCGCACGGCAAAACAATTTGAGGTGGAGCACAAGCTTTCTCTGCGTCTGGGCGGCGGATTGCAGACGGTAAAACCCGACGAAGCAGATACCATCGTTATCGCCGGCATGGGCGGCGAAACCATTGCGCAGATTTTGGCGGATGACGCGTGGGCGCTGGACGGGACGCATTTGCTGTTGCTGCAGGCTATGACTGCACAGCCGTATTTGCGGCAGTATCTCGCGGCGCATGGCGGCGTCATTCAAAAAGAGTCGTTGTGCCGGGAGGGGCAGCGCATATACACGGTTATGACTGTTGTTGGCGGCGGAAAGCGGGAACAGAAAAAACTGTCCGCGTGCTGCATTTCGGATGCGCTGCTGCGCGATCCGATGGCGGAAGAATACATACACAAGCTGCTGCATCGAGAGCAAAAAATTGCGCATTCTCTGGAAACAGCCAAGCATCAAAAACCAGAGGAGCTGCACATGCATCGGGAAATGATTGCGGTGCTCTCGCAGGCATTGCACGCGCTGGGAAAGGACGATTAGTATGATTCAGGTAAAACAGATTTTACACTGTCTGGAACAGGCAGCGCCGTATGAGTTGGCGGAGCACTGGGACAATGTCGGCTTGTTGGTCGGAGATCCAGAGGCGCGTGTGGAAGGCGTGCTGTGCGCGCTGGACATCACGGAAACCGTGGTAGAGGAAGCGGCAGAGCGCGGCTGCAATGTGATTGTGGCGCATCATCCGGTCATTTTTACCTCGGTAAGCCGCGTGACTGCCGATACCGTCACTGGACGCATTGTCATCTCTATGATTCAGAAGGGCATTTCCGGCATTTGCATGCACACCAATATGGATTGCGCGGCTGCCGGTGTCAATGATTTGCTTGCAGCATCGCTAGGTCTTACCGATGTCGTAAACATGGGCGCAGGCGAAGGCGGCAACCTCGGCCGCGTCGGCAATCTGCCGCGCCCGATGACGCTGGAGCAGTTTGCACAGCACGTCAAGCTGTCTCTGGATGCCGGCGGTATTCGCGTGGCAGACGGCGGAAAAATGGTGCGGCGTGTCGCTGTCGGCGGTGGTGCCTGCGGTAAGATGATGGATGAAGCGGTTGCCAAGGGGGCAGACACGTTTGTCATCGGCGACTGCAGCTATGATATTATGATGCGTGCGCACGACATCGGATTGAATCTGCTGGATGCCGGACATTTTCCGACGGAAAATCCAGTTGCACGTGGATTCCGCGACTTGATTGCAGAACATTTTCCGGATGTACCCGTCTATGTATCTCAGCAGCACAAGGATTGCATTACATTTTATTAAAACAAAAAGAACCGCGGCACAGCTGCGGTTCTTGCATTGTCAGTGTAAAAATAGACGCACGAGATGGGAATAGCTCTTGCGATAGGGCTGATAGCGCATCGGCAAATCCAGCCAGATTTTCTTGTCTACGATGCTTTTTCTGTGCGAAAACGTTTCGAAGCCGGTTTTTCCGTGATAGGCACCCATGCCGCTGGCGCCGACACCGCCAAAGCCCATGTGCGGTGTTGCCAAATGGATGATGGTGTCATTGATGCAGCCGCCGCCAAACGAGCAGGTTTCTGTGATATGCCGGATGGTCTTTTTGTCCTCGGAAAACAGGTACAGCGCGAGTGGATGAGGATGGCTGTTGATGGCTGCGAGCGCTTCATTCAGCGAATCGTACGTCAAGATGGGAAGAATCGGCCCGAAAATTTCTTCCTGCATCACGAGATCGTCCCATGTGACATCGGTCAGAATGGTGGGGCTGATGCGGTGCTGCTCCGGCTGAAATTTGCCGCCATAGACCAGCTTGTTTCGGTCAATGAGACGGGAAATTCGGTCAAAATGCTTTTGATTGATGATTTTTCCGTATTTGGGATTGCACAGAGCATCCGCGCCGAATTGACGGCGGATTTCGCGCATGAGCGCTTTTACCAGCGCATCGCGCACGCGTGCATCGCAGTAAATATAATCTGGTGCGACGCAGGTTTGTCCGCAGTTTAAGAATTTGCCGAACACAATGCGGCGCGCGGCGCGTGCGATGTTGGCGGTGCGGTCCACAATGACCGGACTTTTGCCGCCGAGCTCCAATGTACAGGGCGTCAAATGTTCCGCCGCACGGCGGAGCACCTCTCTGCCGACCGCTTGACTGCCGGTAAAGAAAATGTGGTCAAAGACTTCGTCCAATAGATGTCGGTTTTCTTCTCTGCCGCCGGTCACGACAGCAACGTACTGCGGGGCAAAGCATGCGGACAAAATGGTCTGTATCACAGCACTGGTGCAGGGAGAATAGGCGCTCGGTTTGACGATTGCGGTATTTCCGGCGGCAATCGCGTCGATGAGCGGATCGAGAGTCAACAGAAACGGATAGTTCCAAGGGCTCATGATGAGCACCACGCCGAGCGGGGACGCCTTGGTATAGCTGCGGGCGGCGAACTGCGCCAACGGCGTACGGACGCGATGCTCCTTGGCGTAGGTGCCGGTATGGCGGAGCATAAATGTCAATTCATCCAAAACCATGCCGATTTCGCACAAATAGCTTTCCTCGGAGCTTTTGCCAAGATCTTGATATAGGGCGCGCGCAATGTCTGCTTCATGCCGGACAATGGCGGCCTTGAGTCTGCGCAGCGCATCCAGCCGGATGCCGACAGGCAGCGTTGCGCCGCTGGAAAAATAGCTGCGCTGTGCGGAGACAATTTTGTGAATCTGTTCCGGTTTCATAGGACTCCCTCCAACAGGTTTCTAGCTGCATTGATGATAGCACAAGATGTCCGCGGCGTCAAACGAATCTAGAACGGGATGCCTTGACATGATGTTGTGTGGTCAAGTATAATTTTATGTGAAAAAGATTACGAATAAAGGAGTAAGCGTATGCCTTTAGATGCTGTGTGCCTGCTGGCGACCGTGCGGGAAATCAATGCTCGCACGGCAGAAGGACGCATTGATAAAATTTACCAGCCGGAGCGCGATGAGATTGTTTTGTCGATCCGGCTGATGCGCGGAAGTGTCAAGCTGCTGCTGTCTGCCGGTGCAGGCTCTCCGCGCATGCACTTTATTGAAAAGGGACGGGAAAACCCATCCGCACCGCCGATGTTTTGTATGCTGCTGCGCAAGCACCTGCAGGGCGCCAAAATTGTGTCGGTTGTATCGCCGGATATGGAGCGTATGGCGATTATCACCTGTGATACCGTTGACGAGATGGGCGTTCCGAGCAAAAAGTATTTGGCTGTCGAACTGATGGGCAAGTATTCCAATGTCATTTTGTACGACGCGGACGGGCGCATTCTCGATGCACTCAAACGTGTCGACGGTGATACCTCCGGCAAGCGGCAGGTTCTCCCGGGGCTGTTTTACCGCATGCCGCCACCGCAGGACAAGCTGAATTTGCTGGAAATTTCACAGGCAGGTGTCGCGGCAGCCATTCGAGCCGCAGAGGAAGAAACCGGCGTGGATCGCTGGCTGCTGAATCATTTTAAGGGCTTGTCTCCGCTTGTCTGCAGAGAACTGGCATGCCGTGCCTGCGGAGAGACCGAAAAGCCGATGCACGCTTTGACGGATGGAGAGCGCGGCAGTCTGGCGGATGTGCTGGCGGATTTTGTACAGATGATTGAGGAAAATCGCCTCAAACCGTACCTGCTCACAAAGCGTGCAGACGGAACGGTCTTTGATTTTACGGTCATGCCGGTCAAGCAGTACGGAGATCTGATGCAAAACACACAGGCAGACAGCTTTTCACAGATGCTTGCGGATTTCTATGAGAAAAAGAGCAATACCGAGCGCATTCGACACCACGCGGCGAACATGACGCACACCCTGCAGAATGCGCGCGACCGCATGCGCCGCAAGCTGGCTGCACAGCGCAAAGAACTATCTGATTCCCAAAATCGCGACAAATTCAAGCGGCGCGGCGATTTGATTACCGCCAATTTGTATCAGATTGAGCAGGGCGCGCGCAAAGTAAAAGTCATTGACTATTACGATCCGGCGTGTCCGGAGGTCGAACTGAATTTGGATGCGCGCCTGACGCCGCAGCAAAATGCACAGCGGCAGTTTAAGCTGTATACAAAAGCAAAAAATGCCGAGGAGCATTTGACGCAGCAGATTGCGCAGGGCGAACAGGAGCTGGAATATCTGGACAGCGTGCTGGAAGCGATTACCGAGGCAGAAAATTTGACGGATTTGGCGCAGATTCACGAAGAACTGGTCAAGACCGGCTATCTGTCCGCCAAGCAGGACAAGAAAAAACGCCGCAACGCAAAGCCTGTTCAGGGCAAGCCGTTTCACTACAAGACAAGCGACGGGTTTGACGTTTTTGCCGGCAAAAATAATATACAAAACGATTTGCTGACGCTGAAAACCGCATTTAAGCGGGATATGTGGTTCCACACGCAAAAGATTCACGGTTCGCATGTTATTTTGGTTTGTGACGGGCGGGAGCCGACGGATGAGGCGATGACCGAGGCGGCAGAGATTGCAGCATGGCATTCGCAGGCGCGAGGATCTTCGCAGGTTCCGGTGGATTATTCGCAGGTGCGCAACATCAAAAAACCAAACGGTGCAAAGCCGGGCATGGTGATTTATCATACCCATCAAACAGCATACGTCACACCGGATGAGAAAAAAATCGAAAAACTGCGTGTGGAGTGAGAAAAACGCTTGTTGTTTTGGCACAAGTGTGTCATAATAAATAATATATTGAATTCACAAAAAAGGAGTCGTACAGATGCAAAAGCAAGAGCTTGTTGTAATTCTTGACTTTGGCGGACAGTACAATCAGTTGATTGCCCGCAGAGTAAGAGAATGTAATGTATACTGTGAGATTAAGCCGTATACGACCCCGTTGGAAGAGATTAAGGCGCTGCATCCGAAGGGCATTATCTTTACCGGCGGCCCGAACTCTGTCTTTGATATGAGTTCTCCGCACTATACCAAGGAGATTCTGGAGATCGGCGTGCCGATTCTCGGTATCTGCTATGGCTGTCAGCTCATCGCGTGGATGGGTGACGGCGAAGTAAAGACCGCACCGGTATCCGAGTACGGCAAGATTGAGCTGCAGGTAACCGATCCGGCATCTGCGCTGTTCCGTGATGTGCCGGAGACCTCCATTGTATGGATGAGTCATACCGACTACATTGCTACACCGCCGGAAGGCTATCAGATTGTTGGCAAGACCAACGATTGCCCGTGTGCTGCCATGCAGAACACCGAAAAGAAAATCTATGCGGTACAGTTCCATCCGGAAGTAACCCATTCCGAGTACGGCAAGCAGATTCTGCGCAACTTCCTGTATGAAGTGTGTGCATGCTCCGGCGACTGGGTGATGGATAACTTTATTGAGAACACGGTTGCTGCTCTGCGCGAAAAGATTGGCGATAAGAAGGTTATTCTTGGCCTGTCCGGCGGCGTAGACAGCTCGGTAGCAGCCGGCCTGCTGTCCCGTGCTGTCGGCAAGCAGCTGACCTGCGTGTTTGTCGATCAGGGTCTGATGCGCAAGGACGAGGGCGATTTTGTCGAGCAGACATTCACGACCATGTTTGACATGAACTTTGTGCGCGTCAACTGCGGCGAGCTGTTTATGTCCAAGCTCAAGGGCGTGACGGATCCGGAAGAAAAGCGCAAGATTATCGGCACGGAGTTTTACAAGGTATTCTGGAATGAAATTCGCGGTCAGGCAGAGGATGGATTCTTTGCACAGGGCACGATTTATCCAGACCGCATTGAGTCCGGCAAGGGCAAGAGCGACGGCAAGGCAAATACCGCTGTCATCAAGACCCACCACAACATGGCGAAAATGCCGGATGACATTCAGTTCCTCGGTGTCATTGAACCGCTGGGCGATTTGTTCAAGGACGAAGTGCGCGAAGTAGGCGAAAAGCTGGGTATCCCGCACGAGCTGGTATGGCGTCAGCCGTTCCCGGGTCCGGGTCTCGGCGTGCGCATTATTGGCGAAATCACCGCGGAAAAGGTCAAGATTCTGCAGGAAGCAGACTGGGTACTGCGTGATGAAATGTCCAAGAACGGCTATGAGTCTCAGCTGTCTCAGTTCTTCTGTGTTCTGCCGGGCGTCAACACGGTTGGCGTTATGGGCGACCACAGAACCTATGACAATCTGGTTGCCATTCGCGCCGTTACCACGGACGACTTTATGACTGCGGATTGGGCAAAGATTCCGTATGATATTCTCGCAAAGGTATCCAACCGTATCACCAACGAGGTAGAGCACATCAACCGCGTTGTGTATGATATTACCTCTAAGCCGCCAGGAACGGTAGAGTGGGAATAAGTTCCTCAAAATAAACATCAAGACTGCTTTCTATTCAGAAGGCAGTCTTTTTGAATTTATTGCAAAATGTGGAATAAAACCGCAAATAAAATAACGAAAGCGTTTCAAAAGCCAAAAACAGGCAGGCGAAAGAAGACGGAATATGTCCTAAAAAAATTCAAATAAGCGAATGTTTTTATAAATCACAGCAAATAGCTATGCGTTTGTAAAATAAACGCAAAATAAACATGAAAGAAAAGAGAAAGAAAAAGCCGAAAATTTAAATGAATATGGGTTAAAAAGTTATTTTAAATTCATTATTTCGGTATTTCGAACGAACATTCGATAAAACGGCATAGGGAGATGAAGCTAGAAGCATAAGGCACCACTGTTTGAGACGACAAACGATATTTTTTGTACATACAGTTTGAAAACTAACTATTTTTTACGATGGATACTTAGGGAAAATTGTATAAAACTTGCAGTTTGTTTTTAGATATGTTCCTGAAAGAAACTGAAAAGGAGCGGTGTGCTTATCTCTAAATGGTTGACATTTGCTGTTGCAGACCGTATAATAATGATAACCATCATACATGTAATTGTGAAAAGCGGGGGGAAGTTTTGTGAAGATTACGGTATGATTAGCAGAACATATGTTTTCCTACGCTTGTAGAAAATAATCTGACCGGATGATTTTGTCAGGATGCTCCGCTGTACAAGGCACAAGGGGAATGATAAGGAGATTTTTACGAATGAACGAAAGTAAACCAATGCAGACAGGTGTTCCGAGCGCAGACCGCCCGTGGATGCAGTACTATCCGCCGCAGTTGATTGAAAATCTGGAAATTCCAGAGCAGACCATTGGCGAATATCTGCGTGCACACTGCCCGGGGGACGATGTCGTTGCCATGCATTACTATGGAAATGACATCACATGGAAGCAGCTGTTTGAGCAGGTTGATGCGACTGCACGCGGTCTGAAGGCGCTGGGTCTCGGTGAAGGCGATGCGATTCCGACCTTCCTGCGCGCTGTGCCGGAATTTATCTATCTGTTGTTGGCAGCAGAAAAAATTGGCGCGTCGATTCTTTGCCGCGACAACACGCTGGAAGAAAACGTAGAAGCGGTTCGCCGCTCCGGCGCAAAGCTTATCTTTACGCAGGATTATCTCTCACAGAGAGAGCTGAACACATACCGTCACGGCTCGGATACGCAGATTGCGGTTCTGGTATCTCCGTACCGCAGCGCACATTACGCATCCATGCCGGCGCATATTCAAAAGTACATTGACAGCAACTATCCGGATAAGCCGGCATACGGCGGCAGAACCATGTCTTGGGATTGGATTCTTGAGATGGGCGAGAAGTATACCGGTCAAGTGGAAGCGCCGAGAGACATAGATCGTCCGCTGTTCCGCGCGTATACCAGTGGTTCGACCGGCCCGTCCAAGCAGGTTATTCATTCCGCACACACCATGATTGGCAATCTGCATCAGATGAATTTCTATGGTGCATCGGACGAATTCCGCCCGACGTGGCTGCTGACGCAGCTGCCGCCTAGCTTGGTTGCTGTTGTTGTAGCCATGATGTTGCTGCCGCTGGCTTCCAACAAGCTGTTGATTCTGGATCCGTTCTGTGCACCGGAAGATGTTGACCTGGAAATGATGCGGTATCATCCGAATTGCTGGCCGCTGATTCCGATGTTTATCGAAACTATCATGCGCAACGGCCGTGTGCCGGATGACTACGACATGTCTCATCTGTTCTCGACCGGCGCAGGCTGCGAGGCATTTAACAACAACCAGATGAAGCGCGCACAGAAGTTCCTGCATGACCACAATTGCAAGGCACAGTTCACCAGTGGTTACGGATGCAGTGAGGCAGGCTCCAATCTGACACTGCCGATGTCCTCCTATCCGCTTGGCAACGGCAATGTTGGCATTCCGATGCCGCTTTCTGTGATGTCGGTTTTCCGACCGGGCACGCATGAAGAACTGGGATACAATGAAATGGGCGAGATCTGTGTGACCGGACCGGGCAACATGATCGGTTACGATACAGCAAGAGCAACGGCTCGCGCACTGCAGAAGCACGATGACGGCCGCATCTGGCTGCACACCGGTGATATTGGATATATGAACGAAGACGGCGTTGTATATGCGCTGACACGCGGCAGTGCACCGCGCTTTGGTTTCCCAGGCAAGGAGCTGGCAACGCTTCCGATGGAAAACCGTCTGGCAGATGCACAAATTGAAGGCATCAAGGATGAATTCTTTGTTATCATTCCGGATACCGAGCACAATCATCATTTCCTGCCGTATCTGTATGTCGTACTGGAAGATGGTTACACGCTTGACGATATTAGGGATAATGTGGATGCCTGTCTGGATGATTATATGAAGCCGATGGACATTTTCCAGCTTCCGGAACGTCCGTTCTTCCACTTCAAGACAAACCGCATTGGTTTGACGCAGGAACTGATTCATTCCGATTTATAATTGGCTCTTAGACCGCACAAATCCGGTCAGAAGCATATAATGAACAGCAAAAGGGCAATGTGCGGCGCAGCGCGCTGCATATTGCCCCATCACTGGGAATACTCTAAAAACAAGAAAAGGGGTGTTACATTGGCGCGTTTTCCAAAGGAAAACAAACCAACCAACGCAAGGGAAATGTATGATAAGGGAAGGGCACGTTCACAAATTTGGACAAAGATGGAGAAAAGATTATGAATCAAAAATTCAAACGAATTTTGAGTCTGTTCCTGTCTTTACTCATGGGCATGTCGGCATTGCCGGCATATGCAGCTCCGGAGCAGGCGGCAGACCAGTCCTCCACAACATCACAGACCGCTGAAACAAACACAGAGACAAACAAAACTGCTGCCAAGCAGAAAATCTCTGCAAGCGGTTCGATTACCGTAGGAGACGAGCAGGTTCCGTTCAGCATGGACGAGTCTGATATCAATGCAGCAATGGTTGCGGATAATTCCGAGGATACAACCGTTGATACATCTGATCCGGCTGTCAAGTCCGTAAAGAAGGAACTGAAAAACATTCGAGTAAAGTCTACCAAGGCAGACGGCACCGAAGAAAAGAAAAAGCTGACCGCAGAACAGCAGCAGCAGGTTCTGTATATGTTCCAGCAGTATCAGGACAACTGGAAGGCAAACGCAGATGTACTGGGTGCACAGCTTCCGTTCTACATGCAGTACAATGACAAGGGCGAAGACGGTCTTGGCGTTTTGGGCGAGATGCTGGTTCTGGCTGGCGCTACGGTTGATGCTGTCAGAAACGGCGACTACAGCTATGACGATCTGACCGGCACCATCATGACCTTTATGTACGGCGACCAGCTGGGCGTAAAGTACTATGGTGATACCGTGCGCAGCAAGCGCGACGACGCCATTAAGACTGTCAAGGCATCCGGCGCAAAGACCGAGTATCAGAAGCTGTTGGTTCTGAATGACTGGCTGGCATCGCAGGATACGTTTGATATGTCCTATATCATGAATATGGGCAAGGATACTCCTACCATGGCAGCAGAGAACCCGAAGGATCCGGATCATTATCAGGATGTATACGATACTTTGTATGCTAGCTATAAGGAACAGATTACCAATCAGTTCCATGATCAGATTTTTGCAGGCGTCGAAGCAGATCTGCGTCAGAAGTTCTATGAAAAAGCAATCAGACAGGCGGTTTATACGCAGGCTTTGGGCGGTAAGACTGACGAAACGGCAACAGAGGAAGAAAAGGCTGCTGCAAATGAGCAGGCAGATGCCTATATGAAGGACAATGAGAAAGACATTTCCAAGGATGCCGCAGGCTTTGTAAAGAGCAGCTTTGGCGAAGAAGCTGCACAGCAGATGAGCGAGCAGGCGGATGCCTTCATTAAGGATGCAGAAGAAAAGGGTGTAGAAGTTCAGCCGGGCGTAACGATGACTGTCGAACAGATCACCCAGAACTCTATGGCAAATGATAAGATTGTCGATTTGAATCAGGACGGCACAAATGAGACAACCGCTAATGATGCCATTCCGATTTATACCGAACAGGCAGCAAAGCAGCTGGCTCCGGCAGTTATCAACTACTGGGAAGGCAACCAGATCGGTGCACTGGCAATTGGCAAATCCGTTTGCTTGGGCTATTCCAAGGCATACGCATACTTGGTTCAGGCTTCTCATCCGGAAATCTACGGCAAGAACGGCGCTTCTACCGATATGTCCAAGGCGGACAACTGGAAGGAAGCCAAGGATCTGTACACCTTCAGCTCTGACGGCAAGAAGGTGAACACCGATGGCAACTACAGTGTAGACTTGGTTCGTATTACGTTCAAGGCTAATGTTACCATGTATGGTGAGACGCAGCCGGACTTCAACTCCGACCATTTCTGGAATGCAGTCAAGGTAGATGGCAAGTGGTATTATGTTGACCCGTGCTACACCGACTGCTACAGTGAAGTTATGACGCGCGACCGCGTGGAGACCGATGGTTACATGAACCATATGTACTTCATGTTCAGCGATACGACCACAAGAAATCTGTACGATGGCTACTTCAAGGAATTGAATACGGCTTATAAGGATGTAGCTACCGACAAGACCTATGAGGACGCTTGGTTTGCTCGTGCAAAGAGCGATGTCAGCTCGGATGGCACGAACATGTACTATGTATATGATTCTACCAACCTGATTAAGCGGCTCAATGATTCCAAGCAGGATCAGACGACAACTTCTAAGGAAGATACGAAGTATAAGCTGGTCAGCCACCCGATTACCAATAAGGACTCCGGCGATGGCGATACCGATTATACGACCCTGATTGATTTCACCTATAAGCCGGATTCCAACAAGGACGATACGGTTGTTCAGGTTTACAATCCGGAAACCAAGAAGATGGAAACCAATGATATGCTGACCGAGCTGTATGCAAAGCATGCAGAACAGGCTGATATCTATCCGTCTATCGCAATCACTTGCGCACAGTATGAGGGCAAGCTGTACTTCAACCTGTCTAACTACATCCTGAGCTATGATTTGACCAGCGGTAAAGTTGCAACTGTCAAGAAGTACGATACCGTTTATGGCAAGCGCGACAAGACCAACGCATTCGGCGGCATGTCGTTCGCTCTGGTAAACAGCGCAGATGGCGCAGACTTTACGTTCCACGATCATCCGATTGCAGGCATCAGCCTGAAGAGCGATGGCAAGCTGTATGTTTCCGTCGCAACCAATCTGGCGTACATCTCCGGTAAGGATGATGTAAGCAACCGTACCAAGCCGACCGATTCTAAGGATTATACCATTGACAGCAAGGACAATGGCTATGGTTACGAATTTGAGGAAAGCAACTACAATCCGGACTACAGCAACTACAGCAACGATAAGTACAGCGATTCGATGATGGAGCAGTTCGGATACAAAAGAGAAATCAACGACAACGATGAGTTCATGTGGGTTGCAAACCTGAGAGGTACCGAGGCAATGTCCAGCATCGCTGGCGAGAGCGTTGAGTACAAGAAGGAAACTTGCGATCATCATTACATCCATTTTGACGAAACCTACTTCACCAAGAAGAAGGATTCTGACGGCAATAAGACCGATAAATGGAACACTGGCGAGAGCTATGTCTGCACGGTTTGCGGCAAGTCTGTAGAGGAGCCGACCGAACCGAAGAAGAACAGCATGGGCAGCAGCAGTGACTACGAAAAGAAAAAGGCACAGTATGATAAGGACAAGGCAGAATACGATGAAATCGTAAAGAATGCCGGCCATACCTATACTGCAAAGGATCCGAAGTGGACCAAGAACGATGACGGCACCTATTCCGTAACCTTCGATACGCTGGTTTGCTCCTCTGTTTGTGAGAAGGAAAAGAATCAGCGCGACTGCTTGGTCAATGATGATACCATCACGATTAAGCTGAACAATCCGGTTACAGCACAGGCAAAAATCACCAAGACCGAAGGCGCCTGCACCGATGAAGGCGGCGTAAAGGTAACGTATACCGCTACCGGCGAGGCTGAAGGTCACAAGTACACCGTAAGCAACGTTGTGGAGACCGGCAAGGGCGAGCACACCCTGAAGTCTGAGTTCAAGTGGACTAAACTTAAGGACGGCGGCTATTCCGCTACCGTTTCTGCAAAGTGCGAAGTTTGCGGCGAAGAAGAAAAGGACGTACAGGCTGAAGTAACTTCTGTAACGAAGGATGCAACCTGCACAGAAGATGCGCAGATTACTTATACTGCAAAGGCAACCTGTCTGGGTCAGGAACTGACCGAAACAAGGGCTGCTGAAGTACAGGAAGGTACTGCACTGGGTCACAAGTACAAGGGTGAAATCAAGTGGAGCGAGGACTTCAAGTCTGCAGATGCAACGTTTACTTGCGAAACTTGTAAGGATGTTCAGACTGTCAAGGCTGACGTAACCACAAAGATCGGTGATGCAACCTGCACCACCGGCGGCAAGGTAACGTACACCGCAAAGGCAGAGCTGAAGGACAAGAACGGCAAGGTTCTTGCAACCGCAACCGAGTCCAAGACTGTGGATGTACAGGCACTGGGTCATGAGTACGAGTCTAAGTTTGACTGGGCAAAGGATGGTTCTTCCGCAAAGCTGACGCTGACCTGTAAGAGAGGCGACGATACTCAGTCTGTTGACGCAGTTGTTGCCAAGGATGAAAAGAACTGTGTTGCACCGACTTGTACCGAAGCTGGCAAGAATGTATTCACTGCAACCGCAACCTACGAGGGCAAGGAATACACCGACACCAAGGAAGTAGCAGTTCCGGCACTAGGTCACCACTATGTTGATGGTGTTTGTGATCGCTGCGGTGCAATCAAGCTTCCGTTTACCGATGTAAACGAGGGCGATTGGTTCTACGACAAGGTAGTATATGTATACCACAATAAGCTGATGACGGGCACTTCCGAGACGACTTTTGAGCCGAACGCAACACTGACTCGTGCGATGATGGTTCAGATTCTGTACAACAAGGAAGGTCGACCGGCAGCAACCACGAACGGAAATCCGTACACGGACGTTCCGAAGGATCAGTGGTACTACAATGCTGTACAGTGGGCATATGAAAACAAGATCACAAGCGGTACCAGCGAAACGACCTTTGAGCCGAACAGCGAGGTTACCCGTGAGCAGTTTGCACGGTTCATGTACAACTATGCAGGCAATCCGGCAGTTAGCGGCAAGCTTGACTTTGTAGATGCTGATCAGGTTTCTGATTGGGCATATGACGCAATGGTTTGGGCAAACCAGAACAACATTATCCTTGGTAAGAAAAAGAGCGATGGCAGCGTTGTTCTTGATCCGAGAGGAAATGCAACCCGTGCTGAAGCAGCAACCATTCTGATGGGATACTGCAAGGCGCAGGAAAATCAGTAAAAGAGTCGGAGCAATTCCGATAAACTGATTCAGAGAGCCATATCTCTGGCCCCGCAGTGGTTTTCACTGCGGGGCTTCTTTTTCATCCGGAATTCACAAAAGAAGAAATTGGAAAAATTGTGATTTTTCTTGATTGTGGTATAATGGAACAAGATGCATGCAGGGAGGTGCGAAATATGGAAACAGAGAAAAATAGATTTAGCCAGCTTCTCGAACAGCTGATGAACTTGGGAGAAATCAAAAACGCAGCGCTGGCGAAGGCTTTGCAGTATGATGTGAGCTACATCAGCAAGTGGGTCAGCGGGCGGATGCTTCCGGCGGAGAAAAACAAGCGCAATGTGCTAAAGCGCATTGGACAAGAGCTTGTGCGGCTGAGTTCCCAAACAGGCAAAGAAAACCTGTATGAAAATTATCAGATTTGGAACGATGCAGAGCTGGGAGAAGCGATTTTTGACAACTTGGAAGCGGAATATGATTTTGTTCAAGATACACAGCGCCTATATGGCTCCTCGATTGAACCGAAAACCGTATTTTTTGCGGAGCTGAGCCCTGCACAATACATTGCGAAAATGCATCATCCTGTGCTGCGGAGAGTGAGTCAGCTGCACATTACGGCGGAAATGGACTTGCTTGCGCTCACACATGAATACCGCTTACAGATTATTCAGGGCAATATTCGGCGGGATATCCATGCATTCTATCCGGATGTACACTTTTCGCTGATGGTAGACCTGTCACCGGAAAAATTTGATTATACATATGATCCGATTTTTCTTATCAATATGATGTCGGATATGGCGCGTATTGATTTTAAGCTGTATAAAGGGGCGCAGGCGGCAGGACGGCTGATTTTTGCCGTAAAAGATGAATTTATGATCAGCGGTATGCTGATGGACTTCAATCGCTGCATGGCAGTTACAGTGAGCAGTGATGCGGAAAACAGCAATCCCATGTACCACAGCATTCGGGATTTGTGCACGCGGGAGATGCTTTTATACCGCAGCACGACCATGCAGAAAATGATAGATGGAAAATACTATGTGCGTGCAATCTTGGCTGTAAATCAGAAATGGGTTGTCGGGCATCTAACGGAACATTTTCTGCCGGATGACCTGTTCGAAGAACTGCTGGAACAGGTAAAAGAACAATACGATGAGGAGCAGGAGCAACGCATCAGGTATCTGCATACGCTGACCAACAAAATGATGGAAACGACAAATATATCTGTTATCCTGCACAGCATCGCTTTGGCCAATCTTGCGGTAGACGGAGAACTGGACTTTTTTGATCATCCCATGCATCTGTCGCTGCAGCAGAGAAAGCGCTGTTTGCAGTATATTCTAGAACTGTGCACACAGCGAGAGAATTTCAATGTGAAATTGGTATACGGCTGTTTGGTGGCGGATTTTCAGTATGCCGAGACACAGTGTGTATTTTTGTCGGATACCATTTGTTATGTCAGACTGCACACGGAAAACCGAAAGAATAATCTTGCTGTTTTTCATCATCCGGATATGAAAATAATTTTCCTGCGTTTTTTTGAACACATGTGGTCAAAAAAGAGAAAAGTTATCCGAGAAGAAACTGAAGAAATTTGCGCATTTATTCAGGAGGCAATCCAAAGAGTTGATATTTTGGATCGTGCCAGTAAAGAAAAAGAAACCGATTGACAAAACATAACCAGCTGTTCGTATGACGAATAGCTGGTTTTTTGCTTTTTTTGTAACTTTCCACTTCCTTCACGTTCATTCCTGTATTTTCATGGTAAACTATATTCATCTCATAGGATGATCCATGTATTTAGATGGATAACAAAGTAGGGCTTAAAAAAGAAAGGGGAATACATATGAACAAAACGTTGACTGGTAAGCCGAGTGTAGATCGTCCGTGGATGCAGTATTATCCGCCGCAGATGATTGAGGGGCTGAGCATTCCGGAGCAGACAGTGGCAGAGTATCTGGAGGAGCGCTGCCCGGGAAGCGATGTTGTAGCCATGCATTATTACGGCACAGACATTACATGGAAAGAATTGAACGAACAGGTTGACAAGACAGCCCGCGCACTGCGCGCGTTGGGATTTGGTGAGGGAGACCAGATTCCGACTTTCCTGCGTTCGGTTCCGGAGTTTTTGTATCTGCTTTTGGCAGCAGAACGAATCGGTGCATCGCTGCTCTGCCGCGATAACACGATTGAGGAAAATGTGGATGCGGTGAAAAAATCCGGCGCAAAGATTATTTTTGCACATGATTTCCTGTCGCATGATGACCTGAATGCATACCGCAATGGTGCCGGTGTGCATGGTGCGGTTTTGCTCAGCCCGCTGCGCAGCGCCGACCGAACACAGATGCCGGATTATTGCTGGGATTATATGGATTCGCTCTACAGCGACTATCCTGCATACGGCCCGTGCACGATGTCTTGGGATGCATTCCTGCGTCAGGGAGACGGATTTACCGGTACCGTAGAGGCGCCGAGAGACATTGACCGTCCGTTGTTCCGCGCATATACCAGCGGTTCGACCGGTCCGTCCAAGCAGGTTATTCATTCCGCACACACGATGATCGGCACCATGCACCAGATGAATTTCTATGGCGGTGCCAGCGATTTTCGCCCGACATGGATGGTAACACTTTTGCCGCCGACGCTGGTTGCCGTGGTGGTAGCTATGCTGCTGATGCCGCTGGCATCCGACAAGCTGTTGATTCTGTCTCCGTTTGTCGATGTCAATGACGTGGACTTGGAACTCATGCGCTATCGCCCCAATGCGTGGCCGTTGATTCCGATGTTCATTGAAATTGTGATGAGAAACGGCCGTGTGCCAGACGATTATGACATGTCGCATCTGTTTGCGGCTGGCGCAGGCTGTGAGGCGTACAACAACAACCAGCTCAAGCGTGCACAAAAATTCCTGAATGACCACAATTGCAAGGCGCGCTTCACAACCGGATACGGCTGCAGCGAGGCAGGTTCGAATATGACGCTGCCGATGACACCGCATCCGATTGGAAACGGCAACGTTGGCGTGCCGATGCCGCTGACCGTGATATCCATTTTTAAGCCTGGCACAGAGGAAGAGCTGACCTATAATACAATGGGTGAGATTTGCCAGTGCAGCCCCGGAACCATGATGGGATATGATGACCCGAAGGCAACAGCAAAGGCAATCAAGGTTCATTCGGATGGCAAGAGATGGCTGCACACCGGTGATATTGGCTATATGGCAGAGGACGGCACAATCTATGCGCTGACACGTGGTTCTGCACAACGCTATGGCGGCGGAGAGCTGATGACACTGCCGATGGAGAACCGTCTGGCAGATGCCAACATTCCGGGCATTGATGATGAGTTCTTTGTTATCATTCAAGATCCGGAGCATCACCATTGCTTCGTACCGTATCTGTTTGTCGTGCTGGAAGACGGATACACAGTGGACGACATTCGCGAGAAAGTCGCTGCATGCTTGGAGGATTACATGCAGCCGGTTGAAATTTATGCACTGCCGGAACGCCCGTTCTTCCACTTTAAGACCAACCGCATTGGCATGGTAAAGGCAATTTGCGAGGGGACTTTGGGAAAAAAGTAAGCGTATAAACACAGAAATGGCATAGGGTACATCGTTGGCACTGTGATGCTGGTCGGTGCTTTGGCATCCGGCGTCACGACGCATGTTCCCAATTATTTGATGTCTGTCGGCTGGACGACGCAAGGAACAGGCTATATTTTGTCTGTATACTCTATTGTCGTTTTGGCTGCCACGATTATTGCAGGATTTATGATGGATCGCTGGGGCATTCAAAAAACGGTGCTTACCATGTCTGTTTTGATTGTACTCGGCATGATTTGCCTGTACTTATCAGAGTTCAACATGAATTTTGCGTGGGGATACTGTGTGTTCTTCGGGCTTATGATGAGCCTGCCGAGAATGCTTCCGTCTCTTTTGACTTCCACAGTATTCGGCACAAAGGATTATGCAGGAATCTATGCGTTTCTGAATCTGTTCTTCCTGATTGGTGCAGCGGTCGGCTCTGTGCTGACGAGTATCTTGCAGGGTATCTTGGGATATGGCATCACGTGGATGATTTATGCGGGATTTGCAATCTTGCTGTTCTGCTGCGTGACGGTTGCACTGTCTAACGGAAATAAACTTCGTACGGTATATCCGGATGGAGAGCTGGCGTAACCGTCAAGAAAACACAAAAGCTGTGTGTGGTAAAAACCATGCACAGCTTTTTTCGTCTTGACAAAATAGATAGCGTGTGCTAATATGAAGTTAGCTTCACGAGAAGTAAACTTCATATTCGAGGAGACGCGAATGAAAACAAGAGTCAAAGAGCTGCGGCAAGCGGCAGAAATGACACAGCTTCAGCTGGCAAAACGCGTGCATGTGTCATCACGCACGATTATTTCCATTGAACGAGGGCAGTACAATCCGTCACTCATGCTGGCGTATCGCATTGCACAGGTGTTTGGCGTCAGCGTAGAAGATTTATGTTGCTTGGAGGAAAACAAGCAGGAGGAGGATAAACAATATGAAGGTTTATAACAAGAATGACTTGATAGGCGGCATCAATCGGATTTGGATGAGTGTGATCTGGATCGCTTTGGCTGTAGGTGAAAAAGGAAAGACGCAATGGATCTGTGCCGGTCTATTGGTTGTGAGCAGCATCGTTCTTATCATGCGCGCCGTTAAAAAGCCGTCTGCTGGGGAACAGATTGCAGCCCTGGATGAGAGAAACCAAATGATCGACTTAAAATCCAAAAGCCGAACCTATGATATTATGAATGTGCTGGACGTTGTGCTGATGATGATTTTTATCGTGTTGGGAAAATATTGGGATATATCCGCCATTTCATTTGTTGGCATCGGTATCGGCATCGTGGGTGTTGTCGCGTCTCTGGCACAGAGCATCACGTACAGTTATTACAATGAAATCTAAACAAAAAATGCCGTGTTTGAGAAAATCTCTAACACGGCATTTTTATACGATAGATTTTAATTTTTCAATTTGCCGACTGCACAGAACAGCGCAAACGCAACAATATTGACCGCAACGATGGTAGAACCGACCGGTGTGCTGGCGAGAATGGAAACAAGGATTCCCAAGAATGCGCAGATGACGGACAACACCGCGGAACAAATGGTCACAGCGCGGAAGTTTTGAAATACGCGCATCGCAGACAGCGCGGGGAAGATGACCAGCGCGGAAATCAGCAGCGAGCCGACCAAATTCATCGCCAAGACAATGATAACGGCAATGACAATTGCAATGAGCAGATTGTATGCGTTGGCGTTGGTTCCTGCGGACAGCGCAAAATTTTCATCAAAAGTCACAGCAAAAATTTTGTTGTAGAACAAAATAAAGATAGCAATGACAACGAGCGACAGAATCGCACACAGCCAAACCCCTCCCTGCGTCAAGGTCAGAATAGAGGTAGAGCCGAACAGCGTGCTGCACACATCGCCGGATACATTGGAGGAAGCGGAGAACAGATTCATAATCAGATAACCGATTGCCAGTGCTCCGACAGAAATCATAGCAATGGCGGCGTCACCCTTGATTTTTGTGTTTTGTCCGGTGCGCAGCAGCAAAATCGCGCACACAATGGTGATTGGAAAGACCAAAATCATTTGGTTGGACAGATTGAGAACCGCTGCTATGGCGATGGCGCCGAACGCAACGTGGGAAAGACCGTCTCCGATGAAGGAAAACCGCTTGAGCACCAGCGTCACGCCGAGCAGAGAGGAGCACAGCGCAATGAGTACGCCGACAATCAACGCGTATCGAACAAACGGATAGGCAAAATAAAATGCCAGTGTGTCCAAGAAACTCATTGTGCGTCACTTCCTTCCAGAGAGGCAAAGCGTTTGCCGATTTTGCTGTTGAGATATTGTGCCTTGGTGCCATAGAACGAGGTCTCACCGATGTGAAGGATGTGACTCGCATAGTGCAGAGCAGCATCCATATCATGAGAAATCATGATAATGGTGATGCCGTCCTGCTTGTTCAGGTCATCAATGATGCGGTACATCTCGGTGGTAACTTTTGGGTCGAGACCGGCAACCGGTTCGTCGAGCAGCAAAACCTTTTGCGTGGCGCACAGAGCGCGTGCGAGCAGGACGCGCTGCTGCTGACCGCCGGAAAGCTCTCGGTAGCAGCGGTTTTCCATACCGTCCAGACCCAGCTTGTGCATCATCTCTGCGGCGAGCTTTTTTTCCTCGCGATTATAAAAGGGACGCAGTCCGCAGCGCCCTTGACAGCCGGAAATGACAACTTCGCGGATAGAAGCCGGAAAGTCGCGCTGTACTGCTGTTTGCTGCGGCAGATAGCCGATTTCATTGGGGCGGAGACCGTCTCCGGCTTCAATGCTGCCGCTGATGGGCGGCTGTAAATGCAGCAGCGTTTTGATAAGCGTGGATTTGCCGGAACCGTTTTCGCCGACGATGCACAAATAGTCGCCAGTGTGAACGGAAAAATCAAATGCTTGTGTGATGGCTCGGCCGTCGTAGCCGAGAACCAAGTCTTTACAGGTAATGAGTGCCATGGGGTATATGCTCCTTATTGCAAAGCTGCCGACAAAACAGAAAGGTTTTCTTTCATGATGGAAAGATAGGTTGTGCCGGATGCGAGATCGTTGGATGTGACAGTCTGCATGGAATTGAGGGTGCGAACCTGCTGATCTCGGCTCTGCGTGTTTTGAATGATGGTGTTCGCAATTTTATCATCGGAATTTTCAATGGTTAGAATGCTGTGCAGTTCCAACTCGTTGACTTTGTCTGCCAGAAAAATAATGGTATCAAAGCTGGCCTGTGTATCCGCCGAGCAGCCGGAAAACGCCGCATAATACGACAGCCCATAGTCATCTACAAGATAGCGGAATGGAAAACGGTCTGCAAACAAGACGGTTTTGATCGGCGCGGCATCTACCGCGGATTGATAGGCGGCGTCCAACTGTGCCAATTGTTTGTTGTAAGCAACTGCATTGGCAGCGTATGCGTCTGCATGTGCGGTATCTGCTTGAGAAAGGCTGTCGGCAATGGCAGAAACGAACAGCTGCGCATTTTTGAGGGATAACCAGACATGCTCATCATATTCCGGTTCTTCTTCAGACGGTTCTCCGCTTCCGTGCTCGTGGTCATGGTCATTGGCACCCTGCATCCCTTCGACAGTTTCTTCTTCCTTGGCATGTTCGCCGAGAACATCCAGCAGGTTGATTACCTGCATGTTTTTGTTGGATGCATTTTTTAGCGCATCGGACGCCCAAGCGTCCGATTCACCGCCGGCGTACACAAAAACATCGCAGGAAGAAATCTTCATAATATCTTCTGCGGAGGGCTGATAGCTGTGCATGTCCACGCCGTTGTCGAGCAGAAAGGTGATTTCTGCATTGTCCGCCTGATCGCCCAACACTGTCCGCACCCAATCGTATGTCGGGAAGATGGTTGTGACAATGTGAAGCGATTTGGTTTGTGTGTTTGGTGCGCTTGTATCAGAGGCTGTTCCGCAGCCGGTGAGCAGTCCTGCCAGCAATACCAGTGTCAAGCAAAAAGAAAATATTTTTTTCATGTGTGTCCTCCTGTCTGCTGACAATCTTCGCAAAGACCATAAATAACAGAACGCGGTGCGTCCACCTGAAATCCGTGATCGTTTAACAGGTGCAGGTACACAGCTTCCAGTTCTTTGCAGTGCAGATGAATCAGCTTGCCGCATTTTTCGCATTTGCAGTGAAAGCAGACGGTGGGATGACAATGCGATTTGTCGCCAAGATACTCAAAGCAAGCGCTGCTTTTTTCATCGACAACATATTTGGCAACAATGCCCTCTGCCACCATGCGGTCCAAATGCCGATAAATGGTTGTTGTTCCGACTGAAATATTTTTGCTCTTGAAATAAGCATGAATATCGTGCACCGTCACATGGCTGCCCTGCATAGATTGCAGGTACGAAAGAATCTCTGCCATCTGTTTGGTGCGGTATTGTGATTTATTCGCCATATAGTATGCCCCCATAAATTGAAAACCATTTTCAAATTATAGCACAAGCGCGGAAAAAGTCAATATGAAATGGATTTTCAATTTCGCTTTTTTGTATTTTGCTCAAACTTAAGAAAAATTAAGAATTCTTTATGGTACAAATGCGGCAATCTTTTGTATAATAGAAGCACAGAACTGGTAAGGAGCGTGAAACAATGATGACGAGAATTTTGCTGATAGAAGACGATGCAGATATTCGGGAAGGTGTTCGATTGCTCCTGTCTGCTGAGGGGTATGAAATTATAGAAGCGGATTGCGGCGCCAAAGGCTTGGAACAATTGGACGAATCCATTGACTTGGTGATTTTAGACGTGATGATGCCGGGCATCTCCGGCATCAAAACATGTGAAGAAATTCGTAAGGTATCCTATGTTCCGGTGCTGTTTCTCACAGCGAAATCCAGCGAAACGGATAAAGTCATGGGACTGATGGCGGGCGGAGACGATTATATCATCAAGCCGTTTTCCTACGCGGAGCTGCTGGGACGTGTCAAAGCACTGCTGCGCCGATACCATGTGTACAGCGGCAAAAAAACCGTCGAGGAGACTGCGGCAGAGCAAACGATTATTCAAGTCGGTGATATCAAAATCAATGAATTGATGAAAGGCGTCTGGAAAAACAACCGGCCGATTCGCGTGACAGAAATCGAATATAAGATTTTATTGCTGCTCATGAAGCATCCGGGAAAAGTCTTTTCTGCACAGCAGGTATATGAAAACGTTTGGAAAGAACCATATTTGTATGCCTCCAACAGTACCATCATGGTGCACATTCGAAATCTGCGCATAAAAATTGAAAATGTACCGGAAAGTCCGGAACACATCAAAACCGTTTGGGGAAAGGGTTACCGCTTTGAATAAGCTGAGACTGAATCTGAAAAATCAGGCGATTGCAGTCGTGTGTGTTTCTGCGCTGATTTCTTGTGTGTGTTATCTGATTCTCAACAGTGTCGGTACATATCTGCTGGATCAGTGTCTGTCCGAACAAGTGCATGTTGAACAGCGGAATAAAGAGATGCTGCAGTCTTTGCAGGAGTATGTGTCTCAACAGGATTTACACGTAGAAGATACGAATGACATTGATATTTGGCTGGACAGTCAGCGCGAAGGCTATTTGATGATGGGCATTTATCAAAACGACCAGCTGATTTACGATTCGACAGCCTACCGCTTGGGAACAGGATATTTTAACAAGACGTATTCGGAAAGCGAAACAGACGGCTTTACGACACAAACCATTGCATTTGCCGATGGAGATGCGCAGGTTCTGCTGTACGGATACTACGACAGTGCGTATTATACAACTGCGACCGTTATAGAAATCGGCATCTGTGTCATCTTGTTTGTCCTGCTGTTTGTGGGCTGGTTTAGCAAAAAGATTGCCTATATCCGAAAACTCGAGCAGGAAATCAAAATCTTGGAGACCGGGGGCTTGGAAAAACCGATTACCGTGCGCGGAACCGATGAGCTGGGTACGCTGGCAAACGGACTCAATCAGATGCGCATGGCGCTGGCGGAAAACATGGAAAAGGAAGCAGAAGCCAAGCGGGCGAACTATGAGCTGATTGCTGCGGTATCGCACGACCTGCGCACACCGATGACCAGCCTGAGCCTGTATTTGGATTTGCTGCGTGAAGGCAGATATGATACCGAACAGGAGATGCATCAGTATTTGGACAAGAGCCGCGAAAAGGTTGTCCAAATCAAGCAGCTGTCCGATCAGTTGTTTGACCGGTTTTATATGTCCAAAAAAAGTTCCGTTCAATTGGAACCGCCCGTCAAAGCCCAGTTTATTTTAGAGGACTATCTGTCCAATCTGGTGGGATTTTTGGAGATCAATGGCTATCACATACAAGCACAGCTGGATTGGCCGGAGGCGTATATCGCCGTATCTATGGAATATATGGGACGAATCTTTGACAACATCGGCTCCAATATTTTAAAATATGCCGACCCGCAGCATCCGGTGCTGCTGACGGTTTCCGGCAGCAGACGGCAGCTTGTCATTCGATTTGAAAACGAGATTCTATTGCAGAGCAAAAATCCGGAGAGCACGGAGGTCGGTGTGCGGAATATTTGCCTGATGATGGAGAAAATGCACGGACTCTGTCAGGTACGAAAGACCAAGGGACGATATTGCATCCAATTGGCATTTGCTGCTGAGAGAGAATAACGAAGGAAAGGAAGAACATCATGAAGAAACACATTTTAGGAGGTTGTTTGGCGGCTTCTCTGTTGCTGCTGTGCGGCTGCGGAAGTGGAACCATCAACCAGACTGTGTATGTGCAGAGTGTGGGGGATATTCTGGGATATGACACAACGGCGAATCAGTTTTCCGGTGTCGTTGAATCGAGCAAGGCGCAGAAAATCGAAAAAGACAATGATAAGACGATTGACGAGGTCAAGGTACAGCAGGGAGACAGCGTGAAGAAGGGACAGGTTCTGTTCTCTTACAATAAAGACTCTTTGCAAATTTCCGTGGATTCTGCGAAGCTGGAAATAGAATCTATCCAGAACAAAATCACATCGTATCAGCAGCAGATTACACAGCTGAAAAAAGACAAGAAGTCGGCGGGAAAATCCGAGCAGCTCAGTTATAACCTGCAAATTCAGGAAGCACAGCTGAATCTGACGTCGGAGCAGTACAATTTGAAGAAAAAGCAAAAAGAACTGGAGGATCTGCAAAAGGATTTGCAGAATGCGGATGTTGTTGCAGAGGCAGACGGCGTGGTGCAGTCGATTTCTACGGGCAATTCGTCGGACGGCAACGATACCTTTATGACAATCCTGCAAACCGGCGCATACAAGATTAAGGGAAAAGTCAGTGAACTGGAAGTTAGAGATTTGGAAAAGGGCGCAGAAGTGACCATCCATTCCCGCATTGACGAGAGCAAGACTTGGGCGGGCACCATTTCTCAGGTGGATACAGAAGGTGCGGTCAGCGAGTCGGATGATTCTTCCAAGGGAAATGACCAGAATGCAGACAATACCGCGTCCAAGTATACGTTTTATGTGGTGCCGAATACACAGGATGATATGATGATCGGACAGCACGTGTATATCACGCTGGGCAGTCAGGAAACCGATAAGGGTATCTGGCTCAATGCAGACTATGTTGTGAAGGATGGCGATGACACCTACGTTTGGCTGGCGAACAACGAAGGCAAGCTGGAAAAACACCCTGTCACGATTGGCAGACACAATGAAGAAACCAATACCTATGAAATCACAGACGGTCTGACACTGCGTGATTATTTGGCGTTCCCGACGGATACCTGTAAGGAGGGCGAAAAGACAACCGTTTCCAATGCCGGGGATTCCGGCGAATCAGAGGATTCGTCTGCGGATACATCCGGCGATATGGGCTCTGCGGCGATGCCGGCCGAGGAAGGAGCGTCATAATGAGTCAAATCATTACATGCCGCGATATTTTCAAAGATTATGCGCGGGGAAAGCTGACGGTTCCGGTGCTCAAGCATGTGACTTTTACGGTGCAGCAGGGCGAGTACATCGCGATTATGGGACCGTCCGGTTCGGGAAAGACCACGCTGATGAACATTATCGGCTGTTTGGATGTTCCGACCTCCGGCACATTTTTGCTGGACGGAGAAGAAATTTCCGGTATGTCGGAAAATCGCATGGCGGAAATCCGGAATAAAACACTGGGATTTGTCTTTCAGCACGCGGATTTGCTGCCGGAACTGACAGCACTGGACAACGTCGCGCTGCCGCTGCTGTATCGCGGCGTGCGCAAAAAAGAACGCCGCGCACGGGCGGCAGAGGTGTTGGAAAAAGTTGGACTGGGTGACCGCATGGAGTTCTACCCGAATCAGATGTCCGGCGGTCAGTGCCAGCGCGCGGCGATTGCCCGCGCAATTGTGGGCAATCCGAAGCTTTTGCTGGCGGATGAACCGACCGGCGCATTGGACAGCCAGTCCGGTAAAAATATTATGCAGCTGTTCCGGCAGCTCAACCAAGAGGGCATTACCATCATCACCATTACCCATGCGGCAGAAGTCGCGCAAGAAGCGGACAAGTGCTTTCATATTTATGACGGAGAACTGTTTACAGATAGGGAGGTTTCGGCACGGTGAAAAAGATTCCGAAAAAAGCAAAAATAATCGTAGGTGCTGCCGTGCTGGCGGGTGCGGTCGGATTTGGCTGCTTCCGTGTGTATCAGAGCCATTTCAACGGAACGGTTGCCGTATATTCCGCTTCCGATGACAGCATTTCGACGAGCGAATCCAACTGGCGGGGCGGCGGACAATACGATGGCACCATACAGGCAGACGGCGTGCAGACCGTCATGATATCCGAATCGCAGACGGTAGGCGAAGTGGCTGTCAAAGAAGGGCAGCAGGTGAAAAAAGGAGACAAGCTGTTTTCCTATGATACCACGCTGTCCGATTTGGATATGCAGCGGGCGCAGCTCGACATCAAAAAGCTGGAATTACAGCTGAAAACAGCAAAAAACAACCTGAAAATTGTGCAGAAATATCGTCCGGGCGAACCGATTCGGGAACAGATTACGCAGATAGATCCGGTTGAATCAGGCGGTTCGGACAGCAAGGATTCCGGAAGCAACATGACCAATACCGGTGCGTCCGGCTCAGCTGTAAAGGTCGTGCTGCTGGGCGGTGACGCAGAGTCGGTCAAGAAACCGGATGACGATGCGTCGCGCGGGGAAGCAGACGACAAAAACGGGTCTCAAGCGCCGTCTGATGCCGCGGGAAACGGAGAAAACATTCCGGCAGATGACAACGGAAAGACCACCTATACCAAACAAGAAATCGAGCAGATGATCAAAGAACAAAAAGAGTCGATTCGAGATTTGGATTTGCAGCTGCGGCAGGCAAAGCTGCAGTACACAAAGAAGCAGAAGGAAGAAAAGAACAACACGGTTTACAGCGAATTGGATGGAACGGTGACATATGTTGGCGATTCGAGCAATAAGAGCAAGGCTTTTATGAAAATCAGCGGTGGCGGCGGTTATCTGGTAAAAATTTCTGTCAACGAATTTACTCTGAAAGAAGTTCAGGTTGGTCAGTCTGCGACGGTGCAGGATTGGAGGACCGGAGAAAGCTATACAGGCAAGGTCAAGAGCATCAGCACCTATCCGAGTGATGACCAAGGATATATGGGCAACACCAATTCGTCCTACTATCCGGTATATATTCAGCTGGATGACAGCGGCGAGCTGACAGATCAAAGTTCGGTTAGCGTTACGCTGGAGAACGAATCGGAACAGAACAGTTTGTATTTGGAATCCGCCTTTATTGTGAAAGAAAACGGCAAAAACTATGTGTATGTGCAGGGCGAAGATGAAAAATTGGAAAAGCGCCAAGTTACAATCGGAAAATCGTTGGATGGCTATTATACGCAAATCAAAAACGGATTGACCGGAGATGACTGGGTTGCCTTTCCGTATGGAAAAAACGTCAAGGAAGGCGCGGCGACACGGCAGGCGGACACGTCCGAGCTGTGGCAGTAAAGAAGGAGTGAAACGATGTTTGAAAATATGAGGCTTGCCTTTCAAGGCATTTGGAGCCACAAAATGCGTTCCGCTCTGACGATGCTGGGCATTATCATTGGCATTGCGTCCATCATCTCGATTGTATCTATGATGAAGGGAACCAATGAACAGATCAAGCAAAACTTGATTGGCAACGGAAATAATATTGTCGAAGTACAATTGTGTCAGGATGACAATCCCATTCAGCTGGATTATCAGTCGGTGCCGAACGGCGTTTCTACCATTTCCGAGCACACACGGCGAAGTCTGATGGACATCGACCATGTGGAGGGCGTGTCGCTGTATACACAGCGGCAGTACAGCAATGATGTGTATTATCAGAATCAAAGCTTCAGCGGCAATGTGAATGGCATAGACGAAAACTACTTGAACGTGTATAAGTATCAAATATCTGTTGGGCGGCCATTTACCACAAGCGATTATACGCAGCGCCATAAGGTCGTGCTGTTGGATGAAAAAGCATCGGTGACCATGTTTGCGGGAGAAGACCCAATCGGCAAGACCATTGAAATTAAGGGAGAACCCTTTCAGGTGGTCGGCATTGTCGCGGTTTCCAGCAAAACAACAAAGGTCATCAACAGCTATAGTGACTATCATATGTATGCAGACAACGGAAGCGGCGGCACGGTTATGATTCCCAATACGGCTTGGCCGATTGTCTATCAGTTTGATGAACCGCAGAACGCAGCACTTCGCGCAGATACAACCGACAATATGACACAGGTTGCTGAAACGGCGAGTGAAATTATCAACGCGTCGTTTCCGACACTGGACACCTCGAAAGCTTGCTATGACAGCCCGAGCATCAAACAGGCGGCACAGCAGCTGCAGGATTTGTCGGATTCCTCCGGCAAGCAGCTGATTTGGATTGCGGGCATCTCACTGATTGTCGGTGCGATTGGCGTCATGAACATCATGCTGGTGTCCGTCACAGAACGCACGCGGGAAGTGGGCTTGAAAAAGGCACTGGGCGCAAAGCGTGGTGTGATTTTGGGTCAGTTCCTGACAGAGGCATCTGTACTGACCTGTATTGGCGGTTTGATTGGTGTAATCAGCGGTTTGGTTCTGGCGAAGATTATCAGCCTGCTGACAGGAACACCGACGGCGATCAGCATTCCCGCCATGCTGCTGGCGGTGCTGCTGTCCATTGTGATTGGCGTCATTTCCGGTGTGATTCCGGCTGTAAAGGCGGCAAATCTCAATCCGATTGATGCGCTGCGCAGAGATTGATAGTACAATGAAAAAAGGCTTGAAAGAGACATCTTTCGAGCCTTTTTTGCAGGAAAAATAGAATACAGGAGCTGCGCGGGCGGATTTCCTGCAAAAAAAGAAAAATTTGTTGGTTCTGACCATAACAGTTTCTTAACAAAGGCTTTTCAATTCGCGCAAAAGGCGGTATACTAAGATGTAAAATACTGTCGAATCTCAGAGCATCTGCGATTCGAGAGAGGAGAACATATGAAGGGCAATATGAGAAAGAAAAAAACCATTCTCAAACGGTCTATTCTGACGCTGATTGCAGTGGTGTGTGTGGTGCTGCTGGTCATCGCGCGTCAGGCGGGCGATGTGACAGGAACGGCATGGGCGCTTATGCCGCCAATTGTGGCGATTACGTTGGCGCTGCTGACAAAAGAGGTATACAGCTCCTTGTTTGCCGGTATTGTCGTTGGCGGCGTGCTGTTTTCTGGCTGCAGCTTTGAAGGAACTGTGACGCATGTGCTCGAAGACGGCTTTTTGTCTGTGTTGTCAGATTCCGGCAATGTGGGCATCTTGATTTTCCTGATTCTGCTTGGCACGATCGTTGCACTGATGAATAATGCGGGCGGTTCTGCGGCGTTTGGTGAATGGGCAAAATCGCACATCAAAACCAAAGCCGGCGCGCAGCTGGCGACGATTTTGCTGGGTATCCTCATCTTTATTGATGACTACTTCAATTGCTTGACGGTTGGCAGTGTCATGCGTCCGGTGACAGACGGACACAATGTATCGCGCGCCAAGCTGGCATTTTTGATTGATGCAACGGCTGCGCCGGTGTGCATCATCTCTCCGATTTCGTCTTGGGCTGCTGCCGTTTGCGGCTTTGTAGACGGTGAAGACGGCATGAACCTGTTTGTCAGTGCCATTCCGTACAATTTTTATGCCATTCTCATGGTTGTGCTGATGGTTGGCATGGTGCTTGCCAAGGTGGAATTCGGTCCGATGGAGCTGCATGAGCGCAATGCAGAGCGCGGGGATCTGTTGTCAAACGGCAGCATCCGCGTGCAGGAAGATACCGAGGAAAAAGACGGCAAAAAGGGAAGTGTGGCGGATCTCGTCATCCCGATTATCAGCTTGGTTATTTGCTGTGTGATCGGCATGATTTACACCGGCGGATTTTTCTCCGGCGCCGATTTTGTCACGGCATTCTCTAACAGCAGCGCTTCGGTTGGTCTGTCTATGGGCAGTTTCTTCGGTCTGGTTATTACTATTCTGCTCTATCAGGTTCGCGGCGTTTTGTCGTTCCGCGACTGCATGGATTGTCTGTCTGAGGGCTTCAAGGCGATGGTTCCAGCAATTCTGATTTTATCGTTTGCGTGGACGTTGAAGGCAATGACCGACAGCATTGGCTGTAAGGAATTTGTTGCAGGCAGTATGAAGCTGGTTGCAGGCGATTTACAGATGTTCCTGCCGGCTGTTATCTTCTTGGTTGGCTGCTTCTTGGCATTTGCGACGGGCACCTCATGGGGCACGTTTGGCATTCTGATTCCGATTGTTGTTGCGGTATTCGAGGGCACCAACCATGAACTCATGCTGATTTCCATTTCGGCGTGCATGGCAGGTGCGGTTTGCGGCGACCATTGTTCTCCGATCTCGGACACGACCATTATGGCGTCCGCCGGTGCACAGTGCGATCATATGAATCATGTATCCACACAGCTTCCGTATGCCGTCTTGACAGCGGTTGTGTCGTGCGCAGCATATGTTCTGGCAGGCTTTGTACAGTCTGCATGGATTGCACTGCCGATTGCAATCGTTTCCATTGTGCTGATTATTCTGCTGCTGCGGTTTGTACAGGCGTCTAATCGCAAACGCGAGGAAGAATTAAAAGAAGTACATTGAAGATAAGAGAAAAGAAACCAGCATGGATCATTCCATGCTGGTTTTTTGCGTGCGAATATTTTTTTGCGGCAGGGGAATCTGTGACAATAGCACAGCGGCAAAGACCAAAACACAGCCGAGAAATTCGCGCAGAGAAAAGCTCTGGTGCAGAATCAGCCAGCCGGACAGGGCGGCAAAGACAGATTCCAAGCTCATCAGCAGGGTGGCGGAAGTCGGATCCGTGCGCTTTTGACCGAGAATCTGCAGTGTATAGGCAACGCCGCACGACATCACGCCGCTGTATAAAATAGAGGAACGCGCGGCGAAAATATGCGCCCATGTCGGCGATTCCAAGGCAAACATCGCAATCAGGCTGATGCCGCCAGCGACAAGAAACTGTACACAGGACATCAAGACGCCGTCTATGCCCTTTTCGCTGAAATGGTCGATGACCATAATATGAATAGAGAAAAAGAATGCACAGCACAAAACGAGTAAATCGCCGGTTGAAATGGTAAATTGCTCGGTGACACACAGCAGATAAAAGCCAAACAATGCGGCGGCGACGCAGAACCAAACAATTTTGGGGATTTTCTTTCCGATAAATATGCCGAGCAACGGGACAATGACGATGTACAGGGAGGTGATAAATCCCGCTTTGCCCGGAGATGTCGTGGTCATGCCAAACTGCTGCAAATCACCGGCAATACACAGCACGAGACCGCAGCAGATGCCGCCGATGAGGGACATGCGGTCTATGTGCCGCTGTACTTCCGGCGCACGGCGCTGCGCTTTCGACTGCATGTGCCGCTGGAACAAAATAACGGGAATCAAAACCAGTCCGCCGAGCACGGTACGAATGCCCATGAACGTAAACGGCTGCACATGCTCCATGCCGGTTGTCTGTGCGACAAACGAAGAGCCCCAAATCAGAGCTGTGAGCAGCAAAATAAGATTTCCGGTTTGTTTTTTTATCATAGACTGCCTTCTTTCTTTGAAACATTCTTGAATAGTGTACCATATTTTCCGTCGCAGTACAATTGATATTGGTCATTCGGCACGAAATTTGACGAAACAAACGGAAGAATATTACCGGATTGCACGTAGTTTGCAGGAATATGAAATTTAGACTTGAAATATGTGCAAAAAGCATGTAAAGTTAAATGTGTATTTTCAAAAGTGCAAGTTTCCTGCCAACGACTGGCAGATAGAAAATTCCGGAGGTTTTCAAGAATGAAAAAGGTTGTAAAGTTTGGCGGCAGTTCTCTTGCCAGCGCTGAACAGTTTCAGAAGGTAGGAGAGATCATCCGGGCGGATGAGAGTCGCGTATACGTCGTTCCGTCCGCACCGGGCAAGCGTTTCTCTGACGATACGAAGGTAACCGATATGCTGCTCCATGCATACGATTTGGCTAGTCAGGGCAAGGACATTGCCGAGCAGATGGCTGCCATCAAGGCTCGCTATATGGAGATTATTGAAGGTCTGCATTTGGAGAATTTCTCTCTGGATGAGGATTTTGCAATCATTGAAGAACAGCTGCGCAATGACCCGCAGAAGGACTACACGGCATCTCGCGGCGAGTATCTCAACGGCAAGATTATGGCAGAGTATCTGGGCATCGAATTTATCGACGCACAGGATGTCATTTTCTTCAACGAGGAAGGCAATCTGAACCCGTACAAAACCGAACGCGTGCTGGGTGCTCGTCTGGCAGAGGCTTCCCGCGCAGTCATTCCGGGCTTCTACGGCTTGGGCAAGGACGGCAACGTCAAGACCTTCTCCCGCGGCGGCTCTGACGTCACTGGTTCTATCGTTGCACAGGCGTGCAAGGCGGATATTTACGAGAACTGGACCGATGTTTCCGGCTTCCTCGTAGCTGACCCGCGCATCGTAGACGATCCGATCAGCATCCGTTATATCACCTATCGCGAGCTGCGTGAGCTGTCTTACATGGGTGCTTCGGTTCTGCATGAAGAAGCAATCTTCCCGGTTCGTCACTGTGGTATTCCGATCAACATCCGCAACACCAATCGTCCGCAGGATCCAGGCACTTGGATTGTAGAGACTACCGGTCAGAAGCCGGATTACGTGGTAACCGGTATTGCCGGCAAGAAGGGCTTCTGCACGATTCTCGTCACCAAGGCAATGATGAACTCGGAGGTTGGGTTTGGCCGCAAGGTGCTGCAGGCACTGGAGGACAACAACATTTCCTTTGAGCATATGCCGTCCGGCATTGACACCATGACCGTTATCGTGCACGAGGACGAGTTCATGAACAAGGAACAGCAGGTCATTTCCGCTATTCATCGTCTGGCAAAGCCGGACAGCGTAGAAATCGAGTCGGATTATGCGCTGGTAGCAGTTGTCGGCCGCGGCATGCGTTCCGCCAGCGGAACCGCTGCAAAGCTGTTCTCTTCTCTGGCAGGTGCAGGCGTCAATGTCCGCATGATTGATCAGGGTTCGTCTGAACTCAACATCATCATTGGAATCAAGAACGATGATTTTGACAAGGCAATTCGTGCTATTTATGACGGCTTCGTAAGAAACCAGATCAAGTAAAGCCAAACAGATAAAAAAATACCGCTGTGCGTTTGATGCTTCATCGTTCACACAGCGGATTTTTTTGCGCTTTTTTTAAGCGTTTTCGGTCAGCAGAGTGCAGAGAATGTCAATGCAGTTTTCCACGCCCAGTGTGCCGGTATCCAGACAGATGGTATAGTTCTTGTACAGACCCATCGGGTGACCTGTGTACTGCTTGTAATAGGTCTCGCGCTTCTGGTCTTTTTTGACAAGAATCTTTTTGAGTTCCGGAGAATTGGGACGGCCTTCCAGCTCTGCGGCGCGTTCCAAGCGGTGTTCCTCGTCTGCGTACAGGAAGATTTTGAATGCCGGAATGCCCTTCTGGGTCAGAATATGGTCAGCACATCTGCCGACGATGATGCACGGCTTCTGTGCCAAATTCAAAATGACTTCTTTCTGTGCCTTGTAGATGCCGTCATAGGAACTGGAATAGGCGTTTGCGTTGTTAAGCAGGCTGTTCATGAATTTGCTTGCCGGACTCATGTCCTCGCCCTCGCGCACGATATCTTCTTCGGAATATCCGCTCTGCTTGGCGGTCTCTTTAACAAAGTCCTTGTCATAGAACAGGATGCCCAGACGGTCGGACAGACCAGCTGCGATGGTGCGGCCGTAAGCGGCATACTCGCGGCTGATTGTAATTACCGGATATTTGAGTTTTCCTTCCATATCGAGATTACCTCCTCTGTGGGTTGCGTGTCGTTACTGCGCGGCAGCTTTCCGCTTTTTAGAAAGCACATACTGGAATCCAAGGCTTACAAATACGATAATCAGACCGACAAGATCCGTTGCCAGTGCCGGATGAATGAGCAGCAGACCGCCGGCAGCGATAACAATGCGGATGACAGCGTTCATATTGGCGAAGCAGTAGCCTTCCAGTGCAGCGGCCAGCGCAAAGATACCAATGAATGCAGTAATGGCAATCTGTACAACCTGAATGGCTGTCGTGTCAATCAGCAGCATGGCAGGGTTGAAACAGAACATGTACGGTACGATAAATGCGGCAACGGCGAGCTTGGACGCGTTGAATGCGGTTTTCATCGGGTTGCTCTTGGCAATGGCAGAACCTGCGTAGGCTGCCAGCGCAACCGGCGGGGTAATATCTGCGACGATGCCGAAGTAGAATACAAAGAAGTGTGCAGCCATAACCGGAACGCCCATGCGAATCAGAATCGGGGCAGTGGTAGCGGCCATGATGCAGTAGTTTGCAGTTGTCGGAACACCCATGCCCAGAACAATACAGCACAGCATGGTCAGAATCAGTGCGATAATCAGGCGGTCACCGGCAACGCTGACAATGGCATTGATGATGTCATTGGCAAGACCGGTCATGGTGATGGTGCCGGAGATAATACCTGCAACGCCGCATGCAGCGCCTACGGTGATGGCACTCTTGCCGCCGGCTTCCAGTGCTTCGAGAATCTTGCCCGGTGTGATGCGGTTGTCCTTGTTGAACAGGCTGACAACCACCGTCAGTACGATAGCGAGGGAAGCGGCTTTCTGCATGGTCATGAAGTTGCCGGACACCCAAACAACGAGCATAATCAGCGGAAGCAGCAGATAAATTTTCTTTACCAGCTTTCTTGCCTTCGGGAGCTGTTCCTTCGGCATGCCGTGCAGATCCAGCTTTTTCGCTTCCAGATGAACCGAAATGAAAATGCCTGCAAAATACAGGATAGCTGGCAGGATGGCGCGGCCGATAATGCTGGAGTACGGTACACCGACAAAATCTGCCATCAGGAAGGCAGCAGCACCCATGATCGGCGGCATGATCTGACCGCCGGTGGAGGAGGTTGCTTCAACAGCGCCGGCGAACTCCGGCTTATAGCCGGTTTTCTTCATCATCGGGATGGTGACGGAACCGGTCGTTACCGTGTTGCCGACAGAGGAGCCGGATACCATGCCGCACAGGGCGGAGGAGATAACCGAAACCTTGGCAGGACCGCCTGCAAAGCGTCCTGCGATGCAGTTTGCCAGATCAATGAAAAAGTTGGAAATGCCGGTGCGCTCCAAAAACGCGCCGAAAATAATAAATACAACGATATACTTGGAGCAGACATTTACCGGAGTGGAAAAAATGCCTTCCTTGGTGTAAAACAGGTTGCGCACGAGATAGCGCAGTCTGCCAAAGAATTCCGGATTTGTCAGGCCGTATACCAGTGCATATACGATGAAAACACCGGCAACAATCAGAATCGGCAGACCAACACAGCGACGGGTCACTTCAATCAGTGCGAGAATCGCAAGAATGCCGATGACAATCTGGAACCATGTAAAGCGGGTACCCTGATTGATAATCTGATTGACGTTAAACGTAAAGTAAAAGAAGGAGCCGACGCCGACGATCATAAAAATAATGTCGCTGATCGGCATGTAATTGACTTTCTGATCGCCCTTCTTAGACGGATAAATCAAAAATCCCATCAAAATAATGAGACCCATGAAAGAAGTCAAACGGATTTCCTCCAAAAATGTTGCGAACAATGTGACATAGATACACCACAGAGAGAACGCGGCGAGAATGACAGTAATTGCAATCTTCGGCTTGCCCTCCCAGATACGGGTGTTGGATTCTCTGTCATATTTTCGCATGACGGAGTCCACATCAGCCTGCACATCCGCATCTGCAGAAAGCATGTCCGGATCATGCAGCTTGGTTTTTTCTTCGTTCTTATTCACAGATACCGTACCCTCCTTTATTCATCTGTATTCACGGTGATGCCGTGTTCCGCATAGTACTTTGCTGCGCCTGCGTGATAGGGAACCGTCGTGATGCTCGTCGCGGTTTCCAGCTTCAGCTCTGCGCCCTTGGCATTTTCCTTTGTGATGTCATCGACATGGTCAAAAATAGCCGAGGTCAGCTTGTAAACGGTATCTTCATTTGCCTGTGCAGAGACGACAACGGTAGCCTGTACCGTGATGGTGTTGACCGGTTCCGTCTGTCCCGGATAGGTATCCGCCGGAATGGTATAGGTCTTGTAGTACGGGCACTTGGAAAGAATTTTGTCACGAACGGTGCCGTCAATGTTGATGAGGTTGACGCCGTTTGTCGTGGCAAGCTCAGTAATCGCGGAGGTCGGAGGACCTGCAACGATGAATGCGGCATCAATCTTGCCGTCCTTCAGAGACTCCTTCGAGTCCTCAAACGACTGATACTGCGGCTTGATGTCCTCAATGGTCATGCCTGCGCCTTCCAGAACATCCACTGCGTTAAAATACGTGCCGGAACCGGCCTGACCGATGGATACGCGCTTGCCGCGCAGATCCTCTACCGAGGTGATGTCCTCATCCATTGTGAGCAGCTGTACGGTTTCCGCATACAAGGCGCCGAGGGTACGGAAATCATGTGTCGGGCCGTCCTGCTCAAATGCGCGGGTTCCGTTCCAAGCGTATGTCATAACATCGGATTGCGTGAATCCGAGCTGGAAGTCTCCATCCTGAATGCTCTGGATGTTGACCTTGGAACCGCCGGTCGATACCGCGGTTGTGCGTACGCCAGCATATGTTTTCATGTACTGCGCGAGGATGCCGCCGTATGAATAATACGTGCCGGCAGTACCGCCAGTGCCGAACATCATTCTGGTCTGCGACTCGGAACAGCCGCTCAGACAAAAGACCATCATGACAGCGAGAAACAAGCTGATCAGTTTGAATCGGAATTTCTTCACTTTTTGTTCTTCTCCTTTTTCGTAGTTCGATTTGCAGAAATTTCTATATTCCTACAAATATCATTGTACCATGGATTTGTGCAGGATTCAATGTAAATACGACGAAATCAGACAGGATGTTTTGAGAAAAGCTGCAAAATTCTCGATATTATCCCAGATATATGCAAGGAAAAGAATAGAACGCAAGAAAAAACAAATCGCGCTGCCGGCGCAAAATGAATGGAAAGAAGTATAAGGGAATATTATGCTTCCGATGGGATATTGCAGCGGAACTTGATGGAGATGTCTGTCAGCTGAATGCGCTGCTCCGGCATTTGATGGTTGGACAAATACTCATACAGAATCTGAATCGGGCGGGTGCCCTGTGTTTCGATGTCCTGCCCGATGACAAAATCAACAATGCCCTGCCTGACAAGAGAAAGATTGGACGGGGTAATGTCGTGAATAATTACGTGGATTTTTCCGGCAGTGCCGGTCTCCTGCAAAGCCTTCGCGACGCCGCGGCGTCCCATAGAAGAAACAAAGATGCCGTTTAATTCCGGATCCGCCTGAATTGCGCGGCAAGTGATGCGTTTTGCCAGCTCTCCATCCAAAAAGCAGCATTCTGGATGCAGAATTTCAATATCCGGATAGTTGGCGGACATTTCTTCCAGAAATCCGGTTAGCCGCTGGCTGTCGGCATAGTGACCGCTCTGCTGACCGAGAATCGGGAGAATGTGCCCGCGGCCGCCGGTCAGCATGCCCATCAGCGCCGCGGCAGACCGTCCGGCAGCAATGTCATCCGGACCAATGTACGCGAGACGATTGGCATCGTCGATGTCGGTATTCAATGTGACAACGGGAATGCCGTTTTTTTCACTGATTTGATTGATTTTTTCGCGGATTAAGCTGTTCGCCAGCGGCATGAGGGCGAGCGCATCAATGTGTTCAATTTCTACCAGCTCGTCAATCAGTGCTAATTGATGCTGAATGTCCACGCCGTCCATGGTGCGCAGGATAATTTTGACGGGAAGCAGGCTGCTGTTTGGAAACTGCTCAAATAAATGCGCCAATTCTTTGACGAAATCGGAAGCGGCAGAGTGCAGAACGACGCCGATTTTCCACGTATTGAGCAGAGAGGGCATGAGCCGCGCCGAAATATACCCCATATCCCGTGCTTTTTCACGGACACGGTCGGCGACCTCCGGACGAATGCCGGGTTTGCTGTGTAGGGCACGGTCTACCGTGCCGCGGGAGACGCCGCAGGCGTCTGCGATTTGCTGCATCGTTACCATATACTGTATCACACTCCTGATGTTTGTATCATAGCATAGATTTGTCTGGTTGAAAAGATGTGACAAATGCACGAAATATTTTTTTGTATTATGCGGGAAGAACCGGAAAAACCGCAGATTTTGGGCAGGATATCTAAAAAACTGGCGAGAGATTTGGGGCAAATCACGGGATTTTGCACGTGAAAATGATAGTTCGGAAAAAACGTTGAAACAAATGTACAAAAGTGGTATCGTATTTTCAGCAACAAAACCAAGGAAAAGGAGATTACACACATGAGATTAGGTTTTAATGAGGCAAACGACCGCTTTTGTCAGGGACACACCGTGATGCAGGATCTGGAGCTTTGCGAGAAGTACGGCTTTGACTGCATCGACATCCAGTCCGAGTGCCTGAACCGCGATTTGGAAAAAGGCATCGTGACCATCGAAGAGCTGGGTGCATGGTTCGCAACGCATCATCTGAAGATGCTGTCTTACAATGCGCTGTGCTTCTTCAATATGAAGCAGACGGCAGAGGAAAAGCAGGCAGTGATGGACGAACTGGACGAAATCATCCGCCGCTGCAACATTCTGGGCTGCAAAATGATTGTTGTCGTTCCGTCTCAGGACATGAAGGCACGCGGCCTGCAGCCGACGCGCAAGGAAATCCGTGAGGATGCCGTTGCCGTTCTGAAGGAAATGGTGAAGAAGGTAGAGCCGCACGGCATCAAGCTGAGCTTGGAGTTCTGCGGTGCACCGGATATGACCATCAACCGCTTTGAAGATGCTTATGCCATCGTGGAGGCTGTCGATTCTCCGCTGGTTGGCGTGACGCTGGATCAGTACCACTTCTACGCAATGGGCTCCGGATGGGAGTCTCTGGAGAAGGCTGACGGCAAGAAAATTTTTGTATGGCATCTGAACGGCACGGAGGATATGCCGTGCGGTGCATACTACAATAACGATGAAAAGCGCCTGTGGCCGGATGCAGAAGGCGATTGCCTGCCGCACGCACGCTATGCAGACACACTGAAGAAGATCGGATTTGAAGGCGACTGCTGCACCATCGAAATTTTCCGTCCGGCATACTATGAGATGACACAGGAAGAAAACGTAAAGAAGTCCGCAGAAGTGACCCGCGCACATGTAGAAAAGTACTGCAAATAAGTACCATCGGATATAGAAAAAATCCCGTGCTGACCCAGTCGGCACGGGATTTTTGACAAAAAGAAAACAGCGAGAAGAAAATTCTTCTCGCTGTTTTTGGTGCCGGTGACCGGACTCGAACCGGTACGCTGTCGCCAGCGGTGGATTTTGAGTCCACTACGTCTACCAATTCCATCACACCGGCACATAACAATATGTATTATACAGGAATGCGGTAAGGTTTGCAAGTGTTTTATGAAAATTTTTCAAAAAAAACATCCAGACAATGCTGTCTGGATGTATCGGTTAAAAATCTGCGTCATCGTCCGCCCAGGAATCCACCAACTGGATGGTCTTGTAGACAAACAGAGCGACGGATGCAACAAACGCAAAAACGACGAAACCGCGGTGTTTTTTGAAAAAGTCAGAAAAAGCAGTGCCGATTAAAACACCAAAAGAAATCAGCATCAGTTTGAGTACAAAAACTTCGGACAATACAAACTTGCTGAGCAGGGAAGACAACTGGTCGTGCGCGGTGTTGTATCCGAGCTGCGCATACTTGCGGAGATCTTCCGCATGAGCGGCCGCCAGATCGCGGTACTTTTCCGTCTGTTCAAATACATGGTTTCTCATGAGTGTTTGGCTCCTTTCTCTGCGGTCAACCGGCGCTTGGCATAGTAGCGCCGCCGACTTTCCTGTTTTTTCTTTTCCGACTGAATTTTTTTGCGAATTTCTGCCGAAGTAGAGCAGCTTTGCCGTCCTGCCTGTGAAACATGTCCGATGCGCATTTCCAGTGCATCCATTAAATCTTCGGTCTGGAAACAGTGCTGACTCTTGAGCGCCTGCGCAAAGATGAGACCGCACGCGCGCGCGTCAGACAATGCTTCGTGATGATTGAGGCGAATGTCCAAATCGCTGCACACGGTATCCAGCTTATGATTCTGCATTTCCGGCCAGAGCAGCTGGGAAATTTTCACCGTGCAGACGTAATCGAAGTTCGGCACCGGAATGCCGTAGTACTCCAGCAGCTTGCACAGAACGGCCGTGTCAAACGCGGCGTTGTGGCAAACAATAAGCTGGTTTTCAATGCTGCTGTGAATGCGCTCCCAAACTTGGTCAAAGGTCGGAGCATCTTTTACCATATTCTTTTTGATGCCGTGAATGCGGACGTTGTACCAGTTGAATTTTCCATATTCCTCCGGCGGACGAATCAACGTGATGGTTTCCTTGACTGGAACGTTATCTTCAAACTCAACGACGCCGATTGAGCAGGCGCTGAGCATGGATGCATTAGCGGTTTCAAAATCAATTGCTGTGAATTTCAAAAACAAGCCTCCAGATTTATTGATGGCGAACCCGCTCTTCGGCCGTGCGAAGAAAATAGTAAAACGGCGCAATTCGCTTCAGATGATATATCATTATATCATAGAATGAGCCGTCAAACAAGGCGGTATGGTCGTCACAGAAGTAACTGACGCCAATATTTTTTCGATTTAACCATGTTTGTTCGCTCTCCGGCGCATCGGGAAACGGCGGACGCTTGTAGCAGTCGCCGTACAGGGAAAAGGCCGATGTCTGTTCAAGAGCTTGTCTTGCCTGCTGATACCGCATGTCATGATGCAAAATCATCCGGCGAAATTCATCGCGGACATCAGTGGGAATGTGATAATAGCCCACGCCATAGCCCCAGCCTTCCTGTTCGATTTCAAAATAATAGCACAGAGAATCACTCAAATGCTTTTTCGGATGACGGAAGGTCAGCCAGAGATGGTCACGGTATAAGTCTTTGTTTTTGGTGAAGCGGTTGTCGCGGCGCACGCGGCTGAGCACTTTGTACGGCGTCACGACAAACTGCGGGTCGATTTCCAGCATGGTCGGCGCCAGATGCTCGGTCAAATGATAAAACGGCTCGATGGCAAGCCTGCGGCAGTCTGCCTTGTGTTCTTCGTACCAGGCTTTGCTGTTGCGGATGTGATTTTCTGCGAGAAAATCCAACATTTGCGGGGTGAATTCTTGGAATATCATAAAAATAGGATCTCCTTGTGTGGTTGTAGAATTCTATTGTAACGCATCTCATTTCTTGTTTCAAATTTTTCTGATATATGTTATAATCAATTTGCAAAACTGAACGATTTATTGGGAGGAACGCATGGAAAAAGAGACCAAGCAGGAAACACAGGATAAGCAGGAAACACAGGATAAGCAGGAAAAGCCAAAGAGAAACAAGAAGAAAATCGCGATAATTGCGGTGCTTGTTATTATCGCAGGCGCTTTCTGCGCCACATCCCTCGATCGCGTCGGACAGGGCGAGGTCGGCGTCGTGTACACGATGCGCAGCGGCGTACAGGACAAAACGCTGTCACCGGGCTATCATTTTATTGCGCCGTGGGCAACGGTCAAGCATTATCCGGTTGCACAGCAGCAGTTGGTGCTGTCCAATAATCCGGAGGATTACCACGGGGACGAAAGTGCAGATTGGCATGTGGACGCGCCGGCAAATGGCGGCATGGTGAAGCTGAATATGACGGTCAACTACAATTTCATCCCGGACCGCGTGACGGATCTGTATGAGAAATTCAATGGCATGGACGGCGACCAGATTGTGGATACCATGGTGCAGAACAGCATCATCGCGTACATCAAGGAAGTGACACCGCAATTTTCAGTCATGGACATTTACAGCGACAAGCGTTCGGAGGTCAGCAAGACCATTACAGAATATCTGAACACCAAGCTGACTGAGGAGTACGGCATCAATATTTCCTCCGCACTGATTATTGACGTACAGCTGGACGAAGCCCTGCAGGAAAAGGTAAAGGCGAAGGAACAGGCCAAGCAGGATGCAGAAAAAGCCGAACTGGACAAACAAACCGCCATTGCGCAGGGCGAAGCGGACAAGGCACGCGCAGAAGCCGCAGCAGCGGTCACCATTACCAATGCAAAGGCAGAAGCAGAGGCAAACAAAATCATCTCTGACTCCATCACGGACAATTTAATTCGTATGACGGAGGCTGAGGCGCGCAAAAAGCACGGATGGGTCACTGTGAAGGGCGCAGATACCGTGGTTGCCGATGCGACAAAAGGACAATAATGGCGGCACACACGTGACGCACAACCATAGTTTTGCAGTAAACGGCCGTTCTTCTTGCAAGAACGGTCGTTTCATTTTGGTAAAAATTTTTGCAACATGTGCAGTTATACTTTCTTTTCTGCCGATTCTGTTGTATACTTATTAGTACTTTATGAATCGCAGGAGGTTTTCTTATGCATAGAATTTTACAGCTGCTGGAACAGGATGCCCGTATTACACCGGCTCGCATTGCGAAGATGCTTGGCATGACCGAGCAGGAGGTAAAAGACAGCATCCACAAGTATGAGCGAGATGACGTTATTCTGGGCTATAAGGCGATTGTTGATTGGGGAAAGATCAAGCGCGACAACATCACTGCGTTAATCGAAGTGCGCGTCAGCCCGCAGACCGGCGCCGGCTTTGATGATCTTGCACAGCGCATTTATAACCACAAGCAGGTTGTAGATATGTATCTGATGAGCGGTTCATTCGACTTCACGATTATCGTCAATGGCCGCTCCCTACAGGAGGTTTCTCAGTTTGTATCGGAAAATCTGGCTCCGATGGAGAACATTATCTCGACCTCGACACACTTTGTGCTCAAGACTTACAAGAACGCAGGCATTGCCTTTAACCCGATTGACGAAAGAGAGGATTTCCGGAATGATTGATTACTCGGCTCTGATCTCGGACAAAGCACGGGACATCAAGCCGTCCGGTATCAGAAAATTCTTTGATATCGTCAATACCATGGAGGACGCAATCTCTCTGGGTGTCGGCGAGCCGGATTTCCAGACACCTTGGCAGATTCGCCGCGCAGGCATTGACTCGCTGCAGCAGGGCAAGACGTTCTACACGTCCAACTGGGGCTTAGCAGACCTGCGCAAAGAGATTTCTCACTATGCGATGGAGAATTATCATCTGGAATACGACTACCACGATGAGATTATCGTAACGGTTGGCGGCTCCGAAGCGATTGACAACGCCCTGCGCTCGTTTGTATCTGACGGTGATGAGGTGCTGATTCCGGAACCATCCTTTGTGTGCTATACACCGCTGGCCATGATGGCGGGCGGCGTGCCGGTTCCTCTGGAAACACGCATGGAGGACGGCTTTAAGCTCACCGCAGAGACACTGAAAAAGGCGATCACGCCGAAAACCAAGGTGCTGATTATGCCGTTCCCGAACAATCCGACCGGCGCCATTATGACGCGGGAGGATTTGGAGGAAATCGCAGCGGTTTTGCGCGACACCAATATTGTTGTCATTTCAGATGAAATTTATTGCGAGCTGACATATGGCGGCAAGCAGCATGTCTGCTTCGCAGAGCTGCCGGGCATGCGCGAGCGCACAATTGTCATCAATGGCTTTTCCAAATCGTTTGCGATGACGGGATGGCGACTCGGTTGGGTCATGGCGCCGCGAGAGATGCTCAAGCCGCTGGTAAAGATTCACCAGTTTGGCATCATGTCCGCACCGACAGTCAGCCAGTTTGCCGGCATTGAAGCGCTGCGCACGGGACGAGAGGACATCAAGTACATGCGCGAGCAGTATGATCTGCGCCGCCGCTTCATGTATTATCGTCTGCAGGAAATCGGCATGCCGTGCTTTGAACCGGAGGGTGCTTTCTATATCTTCCCGTCTATCCAGAAGTATATGGACGATGATGAGAAATTCTGTGATGAGCTGCTCCGAAAGAAAAAGGTTGCCGTAGTTCCGGGCAGTGCATTCGGCGAAAGCGGCCGCGGACATGTCCGCATTTCGTATTCGTATTCCATGATGCATCTGGAAACTGCGATGGAACGCATCGAAGAATTTGTGCAGGAACTGTAACAAAAAACGCAATGGCAGAGGACAGGACACGCGCTGTCCCTGCCATTTTTCCTGTTTTCAAAACTGTGCTGATAAAATAAGCCAAAACTGTACATTTTATTGTGTACAGTTATGCGATATAATAGCTGCAATGAGAAAATTACATCTGTAAGAGGTGACACGACATGAGTAATTCAACGTATACAACGCGGTTTTTGTGTCTGACGGCTGTTATGGCGGCAATCACTTGCATTGCGACCATGGTTATCCAGATTCCGATTCCGCTGGGATATGCGCATCTGGGCGATGCATTTATTTTGCTGACCGTTTTGTTTGTCGGCAGAAAGTCCGGTATTTGGGCAGGCGGCATCGGTTCGGCACTGGCTGATTTGCTGACCGGTTATGCGTACTGGGCGATTCCGACTTTTATCATCAAGTCTCTGATGGCATATTTTGTAGGAAAGATTGCGTATAAGGATGACGCGTGCAAGCTGTTTTCCGGCAGAACGCTGCTCGCCTGTGTTGTCGGCATGGTCTGGATGGTTGTCGGCTACACGGTAGCCGGTGCGTTTCTGTATGGCGGTTTGGCACAGGGACTGGCATCTACGCCGGGACTTTCTGTCAAGGCGGTGCTCAATTTGGCTGTTTGCTACGGTGTCGGTGCGCTGCTTGAAAAGGCAAACGTTCGCACCTTCCTCACCACGGACAGAAAGGGTCATGCATGATAGACCACAACAGACAAAAGAAGATTGCTGTTATCAATGACTTTTCCGGCTTTGGACGCTGCTCAATCGCAGTGTCCATGCCGATTTTATCTGCTCTGAAGGTTCAGTGCTGTCCAGTCCCGACGTCGATTTTTTCCAATCACACAGGCTTTCCGCAGTTTTTCTTTGACGATTACACGGATAAAATGCAGGCATATATTGACAACTGGAAAAAGCTGGACTTGCAGTTTAACGGCATTCAGACGGGTTTTCTCGGCTCAGAGCGCCAGATTGCCATTGTGCAGAAATTTCTGGAGGATTTTTGCACGGCGCATACCACTGTGGTCATTGATCCGGTGATGGGCGATCACGGCAGCATGTATCCGACGTATACCGAGGGCATGTGCCAGTCTATGAAAAAGCTGGTGGCATATGCGGATATTTTGACGCCGAATTTAACGGAAGCATGTATTCTGACGGATACGCCGTTTCACGAAGGGCATTGGACCATGAAGGAGCTGGATGTTCTCGCGCGAAAATTGGCGGAGCAGGGGCCGGAAAAGATTGTCATTACCGGCATTCCGCAAAAGGCATATGTCTCCAATCTGATTTATGAAAAGGGAGGAGACGCCAAGCTGCTGCGCACACTGCGCATCGGCAGCGAACGCTCGGGTACCGGCGATGTCTTTTCTTCTATCATTGCGGCGGATGCCGTCAATCAGGTACCGTTCGAAGCCTCTGTGCGCAAGGCATCTCGATTTATCAAAAAATGTATTTTGCGTTCCATTGAAATGGGACTGCCGAAAACAGACGGTGTTTGTTTTGAAGAATATTTGACTACCTTGAAATAAGGAGCATTGTACGATGAAAAAAGAAATGACGATTGTATATGATGTACACGATGGATTGTACATCAATCTGACAAACCGCTGTCCGTGCGCCTGCACCTTCTGCCTGCGCCAGACGATGGATACCGTCGGCCAGTCTGGCTGGAGCATGAGCCGAGCTTGGAGGAAGTCAAACAAGCCATTGACGGCGTTGACCTGAAGCACTATACGGAGATTGTATTCTGCGGATTTGGTGAACCGACCGAGCGGCTGGATACGCTGCTCCAGACTGCCGCCTATATCAAGCAGGTATGTCCGAATAAGAAAATCCGCATCAATACCAACGGCTTGGGCGATTTGGTCAACGGAGAGCCGATTGCACCGAAGATGCGCGGGCTCATTGATGTCGTGTCGGTCAGCCTGAACACGCCGAATGCGGAGGAATATCTCAAGCTGACGCGCAGCAAGTTCGGCGCACAGTCGTTTGATGCGATGCTGGCATTTGCCAAGAGCGCGGGCGAGCAGGGCATCGAAGTAGTGATGACAACGGTGGATACGACTATTTCCCATGAGGAAGAAGCGCAGTGTCAGGCGATCTGCGACCGCATTGGCGCGCGCTATCGCATCCGTCCGTGGGAGGACTAAAACCGCAATATTTCGATATGAAATAAATTGAGATTTTCTCAGAGAATCTGTATATTTTTTGTACGGAATGCGGATTGTAAACAATATGTAAACGTGATAGGATAAATTGGTACCGGATTTTTCGGTACCAATTTTTTTGCAAGAGGATAGAAATACATGAAAGATATGACAAAAGGAAATCCGACGCGGCTGATTTTGCAATTTGCGATTCCGCTGCTCATCGGACAGCTGTTCCAGCAGGTGTACAGCCTGACAGATACACGCATTGTCGGCAGCTTTCTGGGAGAGAACGCGCTGGCGGCTGTTGGTGCGACCAATTCGCTCAATTCGTTGGTCATTGGCTTTTTGATGGGCATGACAAACGGTTTTGCGATTGTCACGGCGCGTTTTTTCGGCTCCGGCGATAAAAAGAGCATGAAGAAGGCAATTGCAGGCACGGTTGTTTTGAGTGCGGGGACGATTGTTGTGCTCACGCTGCTGTCTGTGGGCTTTTTGAAACCGCTGCTGCGCGTCTTAAACACACCGGAAAATCTTCTGCCGCTGGCATGCTCGTATTTTCGTGTCATTTTGCTGGGTATGATCGTCACTGTGTTTTATAACGCATGTGCCGCGACCCTGCGCGCCGTCGGAGACAGCATCACGCCGCTGATTTTTCTGTTGGTTGCTACAGTTGGCAATGTGGGATTGGATTTGCTGCTCATCTGCGTCTTTCATATGGGCGTTGCCAGTGCCGCCTGTGCAACGGTATTTTCACAGTTTATTTCCGTCATCATGTGCTTGGTGTTTATCAAGGTCAAATATCCGGAATTGGTGCCGTCTCGCGAAGATTTCTCTCGATTCTTGCACGATTCGCATACGTTTAAGTGGATGTACAGCACAGGCCTTTCGATGGGCTTTATGCTGTCGCTGGTCAATTTGGGTTCTGTGGTATTGCAAAGCGCAATCAATTCGTTTGGCGCCAATATCATCGTTGCGCATACCGCGGCGCGCAAGCTGACGGAACTGTTTATGATGCCGTACTCTGTTCTTGCCACAACCATGGCAACCTATTGCAGCCAGAATTTGGGCGCCGGCAAGCTCAAGCGCATCACACAGGGCATCTGGCGGGCATTGATTTTGTCATGGATTTGGTGTCTGCTTGTTGTTCTCATGGCATACACGATTGTTCCGTCTCTTGTATATATGGTGACGGGTACACATGTGCCGGAGATTATCGAGACAGCGTCGCTGTACTTGCGCATCAATACCGTGCTGTACTTTGTCACAGTGGTCATTTCGGTACTGCGCAATTCGCTGCAGGGCATGGGCGATATGGTGACGCCGCTGGTATCCAGTGCCATTGAATTGGTCGGCAAGGTTGCCGTTGTATTTTTGCTGGTGCCGCGTTTGGCGTATATGGGCGTCATTTTGTCCGAACCGATTATCTGGTGCATCATGGTCATTCCGCTCATTGTACAAATTCTGTTCGGTAAGCGCTTCCGTGATTTGCGTGAGGAAGCAAGACAGACAGCGTAAAACAAATAGAGAGATAAAAATCCCGTTGGACACAAGCAAAATGCCAACGGGATTTTTAATGAAAGGAGTAAAAAATGAAAAAGAAAAGATATCATCAATTCACATTCAGTCGTGCTGAATGGAGCTTGTAGGTTGTCTGCCTCTTTTCAGCGATTGCTGCGGTTGGGCAGTTAACCGATTGAGTTAAACTATGTTTTAAGTCGCGTGTTTTTTTGTTTTCCTTAACTCTGGTATTAGTATACCGCAAAATATCCGGCTTTGGGTGACCATATGAAGAACAGTTTTTGAAGAAATTCGGTAGAAATTATTACGAAATTGTTGCGGAAATGATTGGAAATCCGGAACCTCAGCATGAAAAAAGCCGCGGCGTCATGCCGCGGCAATTTTTTCGGAAAGGAGAAAGAAAAAGAAAAAATATATAGGAATCTTTTTTGACGTCTTTGTTCAAAAAAGAGAGATTGGTAGTCTGCCGCTTTTGAATAGAAATTCAGGTCGGGCAGCTGACCTTTTGTGAAAGTGCTTCATTCGTTTGTCTGATACTATCATACACGATCCTGCATCCGGAATGGTGACGAAATTTGAAAGAGAATTTAAATAATTCATGGAAAATTTATGTCTGAATTGTAAAGATATCCGGCGCGGCATAAAAACACCGCAGGTACATACCTGCGGTGCTTTTAAGAAAGGAAAAATATGAAAAAATATAAGGGTGATTGAAACGAAAGAAAAGAGGAACTTCCGCTTCAATTGGAAGAGTTTTGTTTTGGGTGCAGGTCTCATCTGCACTGGTATTATCATACACGATTTCGAACGAGAATGCATGAACAAAAATAGAAAAAATTATTGATAAAATGTGAACAAAAAAAGAAAGCTCAGACAGAGCTTTCTTTTTGAAATTCAGATGGCGCGGAATACAGCATCCATGATTTCCGAAATACGGGTGCCGGTTACCGAGCGGTCTGCGCAGTTTAAATAAATCTTTTTGCGCTTGTTGAACAGCAGGCGGGTTTGCTTTTCTTTGTCTCCCTGCAGCAGCGGGCGGGAGGTGTCGCGGCTTAGATTTTGTACGATGCGATAAAACGGTGTGTTGAGATGAATGAGCAGACCGTTTTTCTTGTACAGCGCTACGTTCGTCTGCCGCAGGACAGCACCGCCGCCCAGAGCAATGACACATCCGGTGCGGTCGGAAATCTCGCGTGCGCAATCGGTCTCAATGTCGCGGAAACCGGATTCGCCGACTTCTGCGAAAATATCAGCGATTTTTTTGCCCTCGCGCTTCTCCAGATAATCGTCCATATCAACAAACTCATACTGCAACGCGCGCGCGAGCTTTCTGCCAATCGTCGTTTTGCCGCTGCCCATAAATCCGCACAGCACAATATTTTGCTTGCCGTATACGTCGTGCAGACGCTTTTTCGCCATATCACCGGATAACAGCCGCAGGATGCGGGTCAAATCCGCAGAATCAAACTGCGTGCCAAACCAAATGGTCTGTGCATATGCTGCCTGCAACACCAGCATGAGCAGTCCGTTGCGCGTCTTGACGCTGCGTGGAGCCAGCTTCATCAAGGCAGTCTCCGGCGGATTATAAATTGTGTCAAAGACATATTCGGTTCCGATGGGCAGTTTTTCCAGCGGGCTGGCATGTTCATTCGGATACATGCCGAGCGGCGTGCCGTTGACGACAATCGCTGTAGCCCGCGGCAGCTGTGTCGCAGGCATAATGTTGATGCTCGCCTGCGGGAGGTAGGAGCGAATGTCATTGCGCAGCGCCTTTGCCTTGGTTAGGTTGCGGCCGGTAATCAAAACATGTGCGCCTGCATTTGCCAGATGGTAGCAGATGACGCGGGCGACACCGCCATATCCGCACACAACAGCGGTTTTGTTCTCCACGGAGATGCCGTCAAATTCCAACGAACCGGAAAATCCCAAAATATCCGTGTTGTAACCGACAGAAGTGCCGTCGTGAAAGAAAACCGTGTTGACACTGCCGAGATTTTTAGCCGTTTCATCTACGGCATCCAAATATTGAAAGACCGCCTTTTTGTGCGGAATTGTCAGATTGAGACCGCCGCACGTTTGTGCCGCAATGCGCATAGCTTCTTCCAAATCTTCCGGCGGCACATCGACAGCAAAATATTCACAGTCTTTGCCGGAAGCGCGAAACAATTTGCTGTGCAGTTCTGGAGACATCGTGTGTGCGATGGGATGACCAAACAAAGCAAACGTTGGCTTTTCCGGCACATACTTGCGGAATTCATCCATTGTCAGAATCATGAGCTCATTCTCCTTTCTGCTTGAGCGCGTCCAGCGTTTCAAAGAATGTCGGATAGGAAATGGCAACGCAATCCGGATCGTCTATCGAGGAGTCGCCCTCGCAGGCGAGTGCACACACTGCCATACTCATGGCAACGCGATGGTCGGCATAGCTTGCAAAGTTTGCGCCGTGCAGAGGCTTGTCGCCGCGGATAATCATACCATCTTCGGTCTCGCGGACATCCGCGCCGGTTTTGGAAAGCTCCGCGGTCATGGTTGCGATACGGTTGGACTCTTTTACTTTTAACTCCTGTGCGTCACGAATGACGGTTTCGCCCTCTGCAAACGCAGCGGCGACAGCGAGAACCGGAATCTCATCAATCAAACGCGGAATCATATCGCCGCAGATGGTCGTGCCGTGCAGGTGAGAGGAGCGAACGCGCAGGTCGCAAATCGGCTCTACCGTGCCACGCTCGTTGAGACGTTCGATATTTGCGCCCATGACCTCCAGTGCGTCAAGAATACCGGTTCGCGTCGGATTGATGCCGACATTGCGGATGACAATGTCACTGTCCGGTAAAATTAAACCGGCAACCAAGAAATATGCGGCGGACGAAATATCGCCCGGAACTTCTACATTGACGGCATGCAGTGCTTTCGGCGGCGTCAGCGTAATTTCCGTTCCGTTGGAAACAACCTGTGCGCCAAGACCGCGCAGCATGCGCTCGGTGTGATCGCGGGATGGAGCGGGTTCAACAACCGTTGTCGGGCTGTCCGCGAACAAGCCCGCGAGCAGAATGGCAGACTTCAGCTGTGCCGATGCGACCGGCATGGTGTAGTGAATGCCGTGCAGTGGGGCAGGATGAATGGTCAGCGGACAGAGATTGCCGTCTTTGCCGGAAATATCCGCGCCCATTTCGCGCAGCGGCTTCATGATACGTCCCATTGGGCGCTTTTGAATGGAAGTGTCACCGTTTACCGTGGAAGAAAACGGCTGACCGGCGAGAATGCCGCACAGCAAACGGGTGGTTGTGCCGGAATTGCCGGTGTACAGTAGTTCATCCGGCGCCTTGAGACCGTGCAGCCCTACGCCGTGTACAACAACTTCTTTTTCAGATACGTCGATGGACACACCCATTTTCTTGAAACAGGAAATGGTAGACAGACAATCTTCTCCCATCAGGAAACCGGTAATATGCGTGTCGGCATCTGCCAGAGCGCCGAACATGACAGCGCGGTGAGAGATGGACTTGTCGCCCGGAACCGTTACGTCACCGCGCAGAGACTGCGCGGCAGTCAGTGGATAACTCATGCTTTCACCTCACTGTCTTGCGTTACAGAGTAAGAACCCAGAATGCGAACATACGAACACTCCTGCATGGTCTGATAAATCAGTGCGCGGGTATCCTGACGCAGGAGATTGCCGTCAAAATCAATATAAAAACAATAATTCCAAGGCATGTCGCGCAGCGGACGCGAATGAATCTCCGTCATGTTGACGCCGTAATCTGCAAATACGGCGAGCGCACCGTACAGACTGCCGACAATGTGTGGCAGTGTCAGCACAAGACTGACGCGCGTATCCGCTTCCTGTGTGGACAAGGAGCGAGAGACCGCAATAAACCGCGTCTGATTAAAATCTGCATCATTGACGTGATCTTCCAAAATTTCCAGACCATACAGCCTTGCTGCGGCTTCGGAGCAAATTGCAGCGCGAGTCAAATCACCGCTCTGTGCGATGGCGTGCGCGGCAACCGCCGTGTTGCTTTCTTCTACCGGCGTCAAATTGTGTTGCTTGATGTATTGCTGACACTGGCGCAATGCCTGCGGGTGCGAGTGTACCTCTTTGATCGTGTCAAACGATGCGCCTTTGCAGGCGGCAATGCAGTGACGGATGCGCTTGATGTGCGAATGCGTGATATACAGACCATACTGCTCCAGCAGGTCATAGACTTCATTGACGGTTCCAGCGGTTGAATTTTCTACCGGAACGACGCCGATATCTGCTTTTCCGTCCAAAACAGCATGGAATACATCTTCCCAAGAGTTTTGCGGGATGCGCTGCGCATGCGGAAATAAATCTTTGGCGGCAATGTCTGCATAAGACGCCGGCAGACCGCCATAATATACGGTTTTCGGGTCGTTGTTGCGCGGATGCAAATCCAATTGCAGACGCTGCGGCTCCGCCTCCAACATGCGCGCGTACTGATGCTTGCGGCTGACGCGCGTCGTTGTGCGCAGCAGGGAAGAGTACTCCAACTTGAGTTCGTCCGGAATATCCTGCAGCATCGTGTTCATCAGTTCGGTCTCGCGGGACGGAACGAGCACCTGTCCGCCGTGCTCCATTTTGTAGTCGGAAACCTCCTCTGCGCATTTCATGCGCTTGAGGAACAGTTTTAAAATTTCGTGGTCAATCGCGCTGATGTCGCGGCGTACATCTTTAAGATCTCGCATATCCGTAAGCCTCCAAATACAAATCCGTCACAGCGACAGCCACGGCAGCTTCGATAACCGGTGCAGCGCGCGTGACGATACACGGATCGTGGCGGCCCTTGATGACCAGCGGTTCAACCTGCTGATCTATGAGGTGTAATGTGCGCTGTTCGCGGGAGATGGACGGCGTCGGCTTGATGGCTGCGCGAACGATAATCGGCATGCCGTTGGTGATGCCGCCCAGAATGCCGCCGTTGTTGTTGGTCTCGGTCTTGACGATGTCACCGTCCAAATACATGCAGTCGTTTGCCTCAGAGCCGCGCATTGCTGCGATGGAGAAACCTGCGCCGAATTCCACGCCTTTGACAGCCGGAACAGAAAACAGAATCGAGGACAGACGGCCCTCTACCGGAGACAGCATCGGCGAACCAATGCCGACCGGTACGCCGGTGACAGCGCATTCGATGATGCCGCCGACAGAATCCTGCGCTTCGCGCGCTTGGTCAATCTGTACGAGCATGGCTTCCTCCGCGCGCGGATTGATAACCGGATACGCCTGCGTGCGCAGCTTTGCCAACAGCTCGGTTGGTACATGGACGTCGTCGAACGGGGTGTCCATGATTTGACCGATGGCAGAAATATGCGAGCCGACTTCAATGCCCTTGGAACGCAAAAACAGCTTGCACATGGCGCCGGCAAACACCAGCGGCGCAGTCAAGCGGCCGGAAAAGTGTCCGCCGCCGCGGTAATCGTTGCAGCCCTGATAGCGCACGCGGCCGGTATAGTCTGCGTGTCCCGGACGCGGCTGCTCAATCAGATTGCGGTAATCCTTGGAACGCGTGTCCGTGTTTTCAATGACACAGGAAATCGGCGCACCAGAGGTTTTGCCCTCAAACACACCGGAAAGAACCTTGGGAAGATCCTTTTCTCGGCGCGCCGTGGACTGGCGGTTTTTACCCGGTGCGCGGCGATCCATTTCGGCGAGAATAAATGCTTCATCGTATGGCACGCCGGCCGGAAAACCATCGAGCACACAGCCGATGCCGCCGCCGTGTGATTCACCAAAGATGGAAAGCTTGATTGCATTTCCCCAAACAGAACCCATATGACGATCTCTCCTTATTCAGCGGTGAGCAGAGTATGCAGCTGCTCCAGCGGGATTTTATGAATATTTGCCTTGCCCATAGGATGTACAAGAATCATGTTGATGCTGTCACCGGCACGCTTTTTGTCGTGCAGCATGGCAGTGTATACATCCTCAATAGGATACGGCAGCTGTGTCGGCAGCTCGTGTGCCTGACAGATTTCCGTGATTTGCTGGGTATAATCCGTCTCTCCCAACTTGGCTCCGAGCTTTGCCGCCTGCACCATGCCGATGGCAACGGCCTGACCGTGTGTCAGTTCGGTAAAATGTCCGACTTTCTCTGCGCCGTGGCCGATGGTATGACCGAAATTCAAAATCATGCGCAGACCGGTGTCATGCTCGTCCTGCTGGACAACATCGCGCTTGATGCGCACGCATTCGTAGACAATATGCTGCATATTGCTCTTGAAGTCCGGCTGAGCAATCATGTTCAGAATGTCCGGATTGGCAATGCAGCCATATTTAATCACTTCCGCCATGCCATCATTGAAGATGCGTTCAGGCAGGGAAGTGAGAATATCGGTGTCGATGATGACCAGTTCCGGCTGATAAAATGCGCCGACCAGATTTTTGCCCTGCGGCAGATCGACGCCGGTTTTTCCGCCGACAGAAGAATCCACCTGTGCAAGCAGGGTGGTCGGAATCTGGCACACATGAATGCCGCGCAGATAGGTCGCTGCGGTAAAGCCGGTGATATCACCGACCACACCGCCGCCCAGTGCGATGACCAGATCCGAACGGGTCAGTTCCGCTTCGCTCAAATCCGCATAGATACCTGCGACGGTATCTAAGGTTTTGTATTCCTCGCCGGCCGGAATCACGGTAGTGGTAACTCCGATTGGGAACTCTGCGCGCAGCTGTTCGAGATACAGCGGTGCGACGTTGGAATCCGTGACGATGTGAATGCGGGTTGGCTGGAATTTTTCTGCGATATGCTTGGCGGTCTGTGAGAAAATGCCGGAACCGATATAAATATCCGAATCGGTGTTGGAGCCATGAAGGGAAAGATGATACATAATATGTATAGCCTCCTGCTTAGACTTCGCGGCCGACAGCAGCTGCGACAGCGCGCACCTTATCCATCGTGCGTGCGAAGTGCTTATACGTCAGAGACTGTGCGCCGTCGGACAGCGCATGCGCCGGATCATTGTGCACCTCGATAATCAGACCGTCTGCACCGGCAGCGACAGCGGACATTGCCAGAGGCTCTACCATCCAGTAGATGCCAGCAGCATGAGACGGGTCTACAACAACCGGCAGATGGCTCAGGCGCTTCAGAGCCGGAACAGCGCTGATATCCAGTGTGTTTCTGGTATAGGTTTCGTAGGTACGGATGCCGCGCTCGCACAGGATGACCTGGTCATTGCCGCCTGCCATGATGTACTCGGCGGACATCAGGAATTCTTCCAGTGTATTGGCGAAACCGCGCTTGAGCAGAATCGGCGTGTTGGTCTTGCCCAGCTCCTTGAGCAGCTCAAAGTTCTGCATGTTGCGGGCGCCGACCTGATAGCAGTCTACGCGGCCTTCGAACAGCTCGATGTGCGCCGGGTTGGTGATTTCTGTGACGATCGGCATGCCGGTCTTTTCCTTTGCGATACAGAGCAGATCCAGACCCTGTGCCTTCATGCCCTGGAAGGAGTACGGGGAGGAACGCGGCTTCCACGCGCCGCCACGCAGAATGGCTGCACCCTGACGCTGTACTTCTTCAGCAATTTCGCAAATCTGCGGCTCGCTCTCAACAGAGCACGGGCCTGCCATCACGACGATTTTTTTGCCGCCGACTTCCACATTGCCGCCGATCTTTACAACGGTGTCATTCGGATGCATCTGACGGTTTGCCAGCTTGAACGGCTCCTGTACCTTCATGACGCGGTCAACCCAGTGGTTGAGCATCAGCGTGTCTTTTTCAACGGCAGAGGTATCGCCGACCAGACCCAGAATGGTAGTTTCTTCACCGACGATTGGATTTACAGATACGTGAAAATGCTCGATCCAGTTGGTAAGGCGTTCTACTTCTTCCTTCGGGCATCCTTTTTTCAATACAACGATCATGATATTTTTTCTCCTTGGAAATGATATTTCCCGGCTGTGCCGCACAAAAGTGAGCATAAAAAAAGCCTTTCAGCCCGCGAACAGGGACGAAAGACAACTCCGTGGTACCACCCAAATTCGGCATAAACATGCCGCACTTTTTCGAATACGAGGCCGGGAAGCCCGATATTCTAGCCTACTAACGGGGGCGGCCGTTCGCACCTACTTGTATTCAGCGCAAAAGCTCGGGAGGGAACTTCAATCCGACTTGTTCAAAGCGCGCTCTCAGTCTATGGCACGCTATCCCTGGTAAACCGTTCCGGAACTACTTTTCTCCGTCATCGCTGTGTTGGTATCAAATTCTGAGTTCATTATACATCGGATAAAAGTGCGATGTCAAGGGCTTTTGTGCGAAAAAGTTATGTTTCTTTTTGGATAACTTTTGTTTGGCTTTGATTCTTTTGCAAAAAAATTGCGGGGGAACGCTTGACAGACGCGAAAGAAGTGAATATAATGTTAACCATAATCATTAAATACTCAAATGTGATGAAAAGGTTTAGTAACTGTAAGCCGTCTCCAGAGAGCTGCCGTTTGGTGCGAGGCAGCGGCGTTCAGCAGTGAAACTCGCCTTGGAACAGTCCGCTGAAACAGATGTATGTACCGTCTGATTAGGTTGGAACGGATCTCCCACCGTTACAGGGGAAACGCATTGCTGGATGCGTTGAGCGGTCGTCTTACGGTACAAGTAGAAGTATGGCGGCAAGTAGAGTGGTACCGCGGAAGTTTGCTTTCGTCTCTGTTTCCAAAGTTATTTTGGCGAGATGAGAGCTTTTTTTTATGCCCATCGCGCACACCGTCTGAATTGGTAATTTTTTTACATTTGTATGGAGGATATACGTTATGTCAAGACAGATTCGCATTTTTGATACGACCCTGAGAGATGGCGAGCAGTCTCCCGGTTGCAGCATGAACCTGAGCGAGAAAATTGAGGTAGCTCGTCAGCTGGAAACTTTGGGCGTTGATATTATGGAGGCAGGCTTTGCCATTGCATCCCCAGGTGATGCCGCTGCAATTGCAACCATTGCACATACCATCAAGAATTCTACCGTATGCTCTCTGGCACGCTGTGTTGAGAAGGACATTGACGCCGCTTGGGGCGCAGTCAAGGAAGCTGTTGATCCGCGCATTCACGTATTTCTGGCAACTTCTCCGATTCACATGCAGTACAAGCTGAAGATGAGCCCGGAGGAGGTTCTCGAGAGCGTTCGTTACCATGTGTCGTACACCAAGAAGTTTTTGAACAACATCGAGTTCTCCGCTGAGGACGCAACCCGTTCGGATTGGGATTTCCTGTGCCGCGTTGTCGACACGGCAATCAAGGCCGGCGCCAATACCATCAACATTCCGGATACCACCGGTTATCTGACGCCGGGCGAGTACTACGATCTGATTAAGTACCTGCGCGAGCACGTAGATGGCGTGGAAAACGTCATTCTGTCCTGCCATAACCACAATGATCTGGGCATGGGCGTTGCAAACTCTTTGGCCGGCATTCAGGCAGGCATCGGTCAGGTAGAGTGTACCATCAATGGCATCGGCGAGCGCGCCGGCAATGCTTCTCTGGAAGAAATTGTTATGGCACTCAAGACCCGCAAGGATTACTTTGACTGCGATACCCGCATTGACACCAAGCAGATTTACCGTTCCAGCCGCATGATTCAGACCATTACCGGCGTTCCGGTTGCTCCGACCAAGCCGATTATCGGCGCAAATGCATTTGCACACGAGTCCGGCATCCATCAGCACGGTGTACTCAACAACAAGTCCACCTACGAGATTATGACGCCGGAGTCGGTTGGTATCCCGAAGAACGCGATTGTTCTGGGCAAGCATTCCGGCCGCCACGCATTCGAGGCTCGTCTGAAGGATTTGGGCTACACCCTGACGACAGAAAAGCTGGATAAGGCATTTGAGAAGTTTAAGGTACTGGCTGACCGCAAGAAGGTCATCAAGGATCGCGACTTGGAAGCACTGATCGGCGTTGTTCCGGTATCCGGTCCGGTTCGCTACACGCTTCAGCAGTACGTTATTAACAGCGGCAATACCATCAGCACCACAGCTGTTATTAAGATGTCCAAGGGCGATGAGAGCTTTGAGCGCGCTGCGCTGAGCGATGGCCCGATCAATGCATCGTTTGCAGCAATCGATAAGATTACCGGTCTGAAGGTTCAGCTGGAGGACTACCAGCTTCGTGCACTGACCGATGGTCAGGACGCACAGAGTGAGGCTGTCGTAAAGATGATTATCGGCGAGAACAGCCAGGACGTCATCACCGGCCGCGGCGTTTCCGTCGACATTGTAGAGGCTTCGATCAAGGCTTACATCAACGGCGTAAACAAGTACCTGAACAACTAAACAGATAGAGAAAAGCCCTGCCTGCTTTGGCGGGCAGGGCTGATTCATATACAGAGGAGGTAAGCCACCTATGGCAATGACAATGACACAGAAGATCCTTGCAAGCCATGCAGGACTGGAAAGCGTAACCGCAGGCCAGCTCATCGAGGCAAATTTGGATCTGACCCTGGCAAATGATATTACCGGTCCGGTTGCAATCCGCGAAATGGAGAAGGCTGGATTTGAGCATGTATTCGACAAGAATAAGATTGCGCTGGTTATGGACCATTTTGCACCGAATAAGGACATCAAGTCTGCAGAGCAGTGTCTGACCTGCCGCAATTTCTCCGGCAAGCACGAAATTGTGAATTTCTTCGATGTTGGACAGATGGGCATTGAGCACGCGCTGCTGCCGGAAAAGGGTCTGGTAGGCCCGGGCGAGCTGATTATCGGTGCGGACTCGCATACCTGTACCTATGGTGCGCTGGGCGCATTCTCCACCGGCGTAGGTTCCACCGACCTCGCAGCAGGCATGGCAACCGGCAAGGCATGGTTCCGTGTTCCGTCCGCCATTAAATTTAATCTGACCGGCTCTCTGCCGAAATATGTTTCCGGCAAAGACGTCATTCTGCATATTATTGGCAAAATCGGCGTAGACGGCGCACTGTATCGCTCGATGGAATTTGCTGGCGACGGCGTTGCCTCCTTGACCATGGATGACCGCTTCACTATTTGCAACATGGCAATTGAAGCCGGCGCAAAGAACGGCATTTTCCCGGTAGACGATAAGACGCGTGCATACATCAAGGGCCGTGTAAACCGTGAGGTGACCGAGTTCGCAGCAGATCCGGATGCACAGTACGATGAGGAGTACACCATCAATCTGTCCGAGCTGCGCCCGACCGTTGCTTGTCCGCATCTGCCGGAGAACACCAAGACCGTTGACGAGCTGGGCAAGATTGAGATTCAGCAGTCCGTCATTGGCTCCTGCACCAATGGCCGCATTCAGGATATGCGCGATGCCGCAGCCATTCTGAAGGGCAGAAAGGTAAAGAGCAACGTTCGCACCATTGTTATTCCGGCAACACAGGAAATCTACCTGCAGTGCATCGAAGAAGGTTTGACAAAGATTTTCGTGGAAGCGGGCGCCATTGTTTCCACGCCGACCTGCGGTCCGTGTCTGGGCGGTCATATGGGTATTTTGGCACATGACGAGAAGGCAATCTCTACGACGAACCGTAACTTTGTCGGTCGTATGGGACATGTTTCTTCCGAAATCTATCTCGCCAATCCGGCTGTTGCAGCAGCTTCTGCTGTCACCGGCTATATCACCGATCCGGCAGAGCTGGACTAAGGAGGTTTTTACACATGAAAGCAAGAGGTTCTGTTTTTAAATATGGCGATAACGTCGATACCGACGTTATTATTCCGGCGCGCTATCTCAACATTGCAGATCCGGTAGAACTGGCTACCCACTGCATGGAAGATATTGATACCGAATTCGTAAAGAACGTAAAGAAGGGCGACATTATGGTAGCAACCAAGAACTTTGGCTGCGGCTCTTCCCGTGAACATGCCCCGCAGGTTATCCGCGACAATGGCATTTCTTGCGTCATCGCATCTTCTTTCGCTCGTATTTTCTATCGTTCTTCTATCAACATCGGCCTGCCGATTATGGAGAGCGAAGAAGCTGCCAATGCAATCAGTGCAGGAGACGAGGTCGAGGTTGATTTTGATACCGGCGTTATCACCGATATCACAACCGGTCAGACGTTCCAGGCAGCAGCATTCCCGCCGTTCCTGCAGAACATCATTTCCGCAGGCGGTCTGCTCAAGAGCCTGAAAGAAAGAGAGGACAACAAGTAATGCAGTACAATATTGCGGTTATTAAGGGCGATGGTATCGGTCCGGAAATCGTTACAGAAGCAATGAAGGCAATGGAAGTTGTCGGTGAAAAGTTTGGTCACACCTTCAACTTTACCGAGTGCTATGCGGGCGGCAACGCCATTGACAAGTATGGCATTCCGCTGCCGCAGGAAACGCTGGATGTATGCAAGGCATCGGATTCCGTTCTGCTGGGTGCCGTTGGCGGCCCGAAGTGGGACAGCGTTCCGTCTGATAAGCGTCCGGAGCGCGCGCTGCTGGGTCTGCGTTCCAATCTGGAGTTGTTTGTCAATCTGCGTCCGGCACAGATGCACGCCGCTTTGGCGGATGCTTGCCCGATTAAGCCGGAAATTATCGGTGACGGCTTTGATATTCTGGTGTGCCGTGAGCTGACCGGTGATGTTTACTTTGGTAAGCGCGGCCGCCGCGAGAGCGAGCTGGGCGAGACCGGCTGGGACGATATGAACTACTCCGTAACCGAGGTAGAACGCATTGGCCGCCGTGCATTTGACATGGCAATGAAGCGCAACAAGAAGCTGACTTCCGTGGACAAGGCAAACGTACTGGAGACCTCCCGTGTATGGCGTGAGACCATGCATAAGCTGCGTGAGGAATATCCGGAAGTAGAATATCAGGATATGTATGTGGACAATGCTGCGATGCAGCTGGTTCGCAATCCGGGTCAGTTTGACGTCATCACGACTGGCAACTTGTTTGGTGATATTTTGTCCGACGAAGCAAGCATGATTACCGGTTCTATCGGTATGCTGCCGTCCGCTTCTATCGGCAAGACCAAGCTGGGTATGTATGAGCCGATTCACGGTTCTGCTCCGGATATTGCAGGCAAGGGCATTGCAAACCCAATTGCAACCATTCTGTCCTGCGCAATGATGTTGCGCTATTCGTTCGGTCTGGGCGAAGAGGCTGATTGCATCGAAGCAGCAGTGGAGAAGGCGTTGAATGACGGTCATCGCACCGCGGACATCGCAAAGGAAGGCGAAAAGGTTCTGTCTACCTCTGAGATGGGTGCAATTATCTGTGAAAACATCAAGGGATAATTCCTAGATAGATACAAACAGGGTCTAGCGTGATGCTAGACCCTGTTTTTGATTTTTTGTAAAATTTCAATATCTGCCGGACAAAATTCAAATGCATTGATTTCAGCCGGTGTAATCCAACGCATATCGTGATGCTCGAGCATTTGAGGTGTGCCGGATGCGATTGCTGCGTTAAATAACGTCAGATGCACCGTCAAATCCGGATAGAAATGCGTGACTTCTGTGAAAACATCGCCGACGGAAAGCGTGACGGCAAGTTCTTCCTGACATTCCCGAATCAATGCCTGCGGCTTGGTCTCACCGGCTTCTACTTTGCCGCCGACAAATTCCCACAGCAATCCGCGCGCCTTGTTTTTTGGACGCTGACAAATCAAGAATCGCTTGTCTTGCCAGATGAGTGCCGCGACAACTTCTGTTGTTTTCAGAATCTGAATTGCGGTTTGATATTTCTCTCTGCGTGCCAGATCCGCCTGCGTCACAGTTGATAGCCGCGACAAATCGCTGTTGTGTGCAAGGTCCGCCAGCTTGACGCGGACAGCAATGGGATCACTGCGCAAAGTGCGGATGTAATCCAAATACGGAACTTCCGGTTCGTGCGTCAGATGACAAATAGAATTCACAGCGCGTGCCGGAATACCTGCGCGCCGCAAATCTTCCGCAGTCATAGACGTATCTTCTATGACATCATGCAGCAAGGCGACAATCGTGCTCAATTCATCCGGCATGTGCTCTGCAACGTGCAGCGGATGACAAATATACGGCAGACCTGCCTTGTCCGTTTGCCCGCGATGCGCTTGGTACGCAAGCTGTACCGCGAGATTGGTTTGCTTGGTATCAATCATGGTTACTTTCCTTTGATTTGAATGGATGCTGTGCCGTCGTCGCCAATGACCAGAGAAAGCGATTTGACGTATTTTTGATAAAATTGATGCTTTTCCGTGTCCGACATGACTGCGCGTGTGGATGTATATAGATGATCCATCATGTCTGTGACATTCAGATCAATGTGTGCCGCCAGATAGCGTTTCATTTCCGTCAGCATGGCTGTGAGCTTGATGTCCTTGCCAGAGCCGGAATAGAAATCATCAATATAGCAATAGAAAATTCCGCTGTCATCTAGTGCTTCTTTCAGCTTGCCGCTGCATTTTTCGTGTTCTACCATGACGAGGAAGCGTGCTTCTTTCAATGTGCTGATGACGCTCCAATAGTCCGAATCGCTGGCGACAATGACAAAGGAATCAACATGGTTGGCATAGAATTCGCGCACCACATTGGCAGTCAAATGTGTATCGACAAGCGATTTGTCCTCCTTGAGCCGAGCAACTTCGATGCGCTCAATGGGAATATCCGTGTGTTCCTGCAATACCTTCCAAGCGGAAGACGTATGTACATCATCAAACAGCATGATTTTTGAGATTTTATCCCGCAGATAATCTTCCAAATCGTTCAGGGTAGCGCACAGATCGTAGGGGTCTGAATTTTCGCAGTCAACGACAATAACCGTATCGCGGCTTTCCGACAAAAAGTCATAAATATTATTTTTGACCGTGTTGTCGACGTTGGATACCTTGTTCAAATCGGAAAAATCATCCTCATGCCAACGATACAGCAGCGTAACAAACTTTTTATCATTATACAAAATATTTCCGTCATTTTGAAAAAATACCCAGTTGATATATGTTTGATACGGATAGCAGTCAAACGACGCATAATAATTATCCGATGCCTGTTTGGTGCCGGTTTCCGTCAAGCCGTCCGGCATGATAAAAATATCCTTGATATAACGCCATTCCAGCCAGAGAGGAAAGAGATTTTTACAGTTGTTGATGCGGTCGGAAATATATTTATTGATGTCTACGATGTACTGCGCCAGACGTGTATTTTTCTTTAACAGATTGATGCCCCAATTGCCGAGCTCATGAATGCACTGCACCGGAATGTATTCCTTTAGGGAAGACAACAGCCGATAATTGTGAAAGACCTCTTGGTTCACGCGCTTGAAATTGCGGATAATTGCGGTTCGAACCATACATAGATCGCGAATGATACAGGCATTTCGATTGAATTTTAATTTTTGGTAAACGGCTATATCGGGTGCTTCGTGTTCGTTTTCAAAAATATGTTCTGGAACACCGATTAAAAAAGCAACAGTTGAAATGACGGTATAGGTACTGGTCGAGCTTTTTTCATGGTGAATCGGGCTTGCCGAGATTTCTGTAACAAGGTCAAGATTTTGCATGGTAAGGATTGTCCTTTCTGAAAAGATTATAGTATTATTGTATCGTATTTTAGATAAATTTTCAATCTTTATCTAATTATACCGCATCCGGCTTGTATTGTTTGTACAAAATGTGGTAAAATTTTATCAGGAGAGGATGGTGGAATAGTTGCAAAAGGATTTTATCACAGTTTTGACGGAAAAAGAAGTCAATATTGTAACGGATGAAACGCTTCGTGAGATGAAACAGCACGGAACAGAGCGGTTTCCGTTTCAGTACTATCAAGAGCATTTTAACTGGAACCGATTGGAAACGGTGGAGTGGCATTGGCATAGTGAGCTGGAGTTTGTAGAAATTTTGCAGGGGGCGATTGAATGCCACATCGGAGAGGAAATCATAGAGCTGCGGGAAGGAGATACCTTTTTTATCAACAGCGGTGTGATACATAAATATCAGGCGTCGAAAGTATGCAGAGAGAAGCAATGTATGTTTTCAGATATTTTGTTTCTGCCGGAAATCATCGCGCCGAATTCTTCTTTGATTTATGAAAAATATATTCGTCCCATTGTGCTGTATGGAAAACCATTTCTTGTCATGCGGCAGACGCAGGCGTGGGAAAAATCGGTTCAAAATCTGTACCATCATATTGTAAATGTCTGCTTGGCTGAGGAGGATTTGACAGAATTGCGCATACAAGCGGGTATTTTAGAGTTGTGGACGCGGTTGTTTCATTATTTGTATCGAGAGGAATCGGAACAGCAGGAAAACAAAAATATTTTGGCACAGGCGCGGCTGCGAAAGATGATGCAGTTTATTTGGGATCATTTTCATGAAAAAATCACGTTGGATGATATAGCGGCTTCTGCGAATATCAGCAAGAGCGCCGCGCTGCGTTGTTTTCGTTCGGGGATGCAGACATCGCCGGTCGGCTATTTGAACGATTTTCGTCTGAACCGAGCAAAGGAACTGTTATTGACCTCGCACAGCACAGTGTCAGAAATTGCAGTTTCTGTAGGATTTGACAATGTGGGATATTTTGACCGCGTATTCCGCCGTACATTTGGACTGACACCAAAACAATTTGCAAAGCAGGGCGGGGAGTGTGTGTAAAAATACACTCCTCGTTTCAAAAAAATGGTTGACAAAGGGTAGATTTTTTGGTATAGTAATATCACTGTTTAGCGATACGGACACTTAGCTCAGTTGGTAGAGCATCCGCTTGACGTGCGGAAGGTCAGCGGTTCGAGACCGTTAGTGTCCACCAAAACGAATCCCCTAGAATCTGCGCGGTTCTAGGGGATTTCTGCTATTGTAAACATCTGTAAATAACGTTGAATGAATTGACGGAGGGGTACGGCATCTCATGGGAAAAATGAAAGTAAGATACCTTGATGTAATTATTTCTCATCCGGATTTATCAGCGGAAGAACTGGAACAGTTAATCAAAACAGCTATTGAAAGACTGATTGCATGACATGCGGCACAGCGACATATAGTTTTGAAAGAAACTTTGGGGGATGCAGCTATGTGGCGAAAGAAACGTGTGATTTTTGCAGCGATTACAGCGCTGGCTGTTTTATCTGTCGTTTTTCCGTATTACAATCAAACCATGCTTTTTCTTGCGTTTGCACCGCATCATAATCAAAATACGTTGGTGCTGGATGCCGGACATGGCGGCATAGACGGCGGCGCAGTGGCAGAGGATGGGACGGCAGAACAAGACATCAATCTGGCGATTGTACAGAAATGCCAGGCATTGGCAGAGTTTTTCGGTATTCGTACCGTTTTGACGCGTACAGACCGGAATTCGTTGCAGTATGATCCGAACCAGACGGTGCGGCACAACAAAATACAAGACATTCATGCGCGGGAAACACGCACCAATCAAACGCAAAACCCTATTTTTATATCCGTGCATCTCAATAAATTTTCAGACAGTCGCTACACAGGAGCACAAACCTTTTGGTCAAAGAACAATCCGGAGGGGCAGCTGCTGGCGCAGTCGATACAAGAGCAATTGACAAACGGTCTGCATCCGGAAAAACAGCGGACGGCAAAGCAGGCGCCGGACAGTGTATATTTGATGAAGCATTTGACGTGTCCGGCGATGATTGTAGAGTGCGGATTTTTGTCTAATAGAGAAGAAACCGAACGGTTAAAGCAAGACGGTTATCAGAAAAAGCTATCTGTTTGTGTGATAAACGGATATTTGAACTATTTAGAAGGATAAGCAATTTATGAAACAAAAAACAGTGTTTTTATGCAATGAATGCGGCTATGAAAGCCCTAAATGGTATGGAAAATGTCCGTCCTGCGGTGCTTGGAATTCTATGAATGAATTCAAAGAGGCAAAGGCAGCCGCTGCGCCGCGCGGGGTGCTGCCTAAGACCGAGAGAAAACGCAATCGGCCGCTGGAAATCGGAAAAATTGAAACCAACGAAGAGACGCGCTTTCGCACTGGCATTTCAGAATTGGATCGTGTGCTGGGCGGCGGCGCAGTACATGGCAGCTTTGTGCTGGTCGGCGGCGAACCGGGCATTGGAAAATCTACACTGCTGCTTCAAATGTGTCAGGAGATGAGCCGGCAGGCAAAGATTTTATATGTATCCGGCGAGGAATCTTTGCGGCAAATTCGTCTGCGTGCCGATCGGCTGCATATTTCCTCTCCGGAATTGTTTGTGCTGGCAGAGACGGACTTGGAAGAAATTTTGGCAGAGACAGAGCTGCTCCTGCCGGATGTTCTGATTGTGGATTCCATTCAGACCATTTATAAATCGGACTTGAACAGTGCGCCGGGCAATACCACGCAGATCAAAGAATGTGCGATGACGCTCATGCAGTATGCCAAGCGGCACAATGTCACGATTTTCATTGTGGGTCATGTTAACAAAGAAGGCACGCTGGCGGGACCGAAAATTTTAGAGCACATGGTGGATTGTGTGCTGTATTTTGAAGGAGAAAAGCAGGTTTCTTTTCGCTGTCTGCGCGCTGCGAAAAATCGCTTTGGTTCGACCAATGAAATTGGTGTATTTGAAATGAGCGACTGCGGCTTAGTCGAAGTTCCGAATCCGTCCGCCGCGATGCTTTCCGGTCATCCCACAGACGCCTCCGGCAACTGCATTGCCTGTACGATGGAGGGCAGTCGGCCGATTCTGGCGGAAATTCAGGCACTCGTGACAAAAACAGCGTATGGCACGCCGCGCCGCATGTCTGCGGGTGTAGACTATAATCGGATGGTGCTGCTGCTTGCTATTTTGGAAAAGCGGGTGGGGCTGTATTTGTCATCCAGCGATGCCTATATCAATGTCATCGGCGGGATGCGTCTGGATGAGCCTGCGATTGATTTGCCGATTGCGCTGGCGGTTGCGTCGAGTTATCGGGATCAGCCGCTTCCGGAAGGTGTGATGTCGTTTGGAGAAGTTGGTCTGACCGGAGAACTGCGGGCGGTTACTGCAGTGAGCCAGCGCATCCACGAGGCGATTCGTCTGGGTTTTACGACTTGCATCATGCCGAAACAGGACATTGGGCGCATGGAGATTCCCAAAACCTTCCGCATTGTACAGACGGAGAATATCGCACAGGCGATTGGTGCGGCATTTGGCAGGAAGTAACAATACTGTTGGCAGCAGGGCGGTGAAAACATGCAGGAACGATTGGATATTTATAATGAAGCTTGGCAGCGCATAGGCACAGCGCCGCGCGATGAAGTGCATGAAAAAGGACTGCTGCACCGTGTCGTGCACTGCTGGATTTTGGAAAATCAGCAGCCGGTGTTCTGGTTTCAGCAGCGGGCGCACACAAAAAAGGATTTTCCAGATTATTTTGACTTGGCGTGCGGCGGGCACGTCGATGCCGGAGAGACGCCGCAGCAGGCGATGCTGCGCGAGCTTGGAGAGGAAATTGGGCTGCATGTGACAGAAAAAGACCTGATTCCCCTCGGTGCGTACCGCGCGCCGGATTTTCGCATGCCGGGGTACTATGATCGAGAAATGTCATATGTGTTCATGATTCGAGTGGATGAACCGGCGTTTGAGCTGGGCGATGAAGTGCAGCGCATGGTGCGTGTTCGTGCGGAGAATTTTTATCAAATGGAGGTAAATGGACGAGAAACCATACCCGTTGAGATGGAAAACGCAAAACACATTTCCGTGAGCCGAGCGCGCTGGTGCTGTCATGACGGAGAGTTTCAAGCGATGGTTTTGCCATATTTGAGCAAAAAAAATTCCGATATTTTTTCAGTGGAAGATTGACAAAATCGCTGTTTTTAGTATAATAAACGGAGTGAGTAAAGTTAGCAGTCGCGCAGACCGTGCCGAAAGGCCCTTCTGTGAGGAAAGTCCGGGCTGCGCAGGGCAGGATAACGGATAACGTCCGCCGGAGGCGACTCTAGGAAAAGTGCAACAGAAATATACCGCCGCGGCCTCGGCTGCGGTAAGGGTGGAAAGGCGAGGTAAGAGCTCACCAGTTCCATAGGTAACTATGGAACTCTGTAAACTCTATCCGCAGCAACACCGTGGAGGGACACATAGGATTTGCCCGATCCGTCCCGAGGAGGTGGCTTGAGGCGTGTGGCAACATACGTCCAAGATAGATGGCTGCTCCAATGACAGAACCCGGCTTACTCTTTGCTCACTCTTTTCAGATTGAATGCAGGATAATTACCGCCCGCAGGGGCGGTTTTCCTGACATGGAATAAAAATCCCGACAGGGTAATAAAATGGGTGCTTCGCTTGGATTTGAGAGAGATCGGCGGCGAAACATGTTGGAGGTTCGAGAAATGAGTGCATATGATCGCTTTTTGGAAACCATGAGTGGCAAACATGTCACCGTCATTGGCATTGGGGTCAGCAACACGCCGCTGATTAGTCTGCTGCTGGAAGCCGGCGCACATGTCACGGTACATGATCGGAAAACGACAGAAGAACTGGGAGAAATTTATGAAGGACTGCACGACATCGGCGTAGAATTCTCCGTTGGCAGTGAGTACCTGAACAATTTGTCCGGAGATTATATTTTCCGCACACCGGGCATGCATCCGAACCAGCCGGCACTGGTAAAGGCGCGGGAACAGGGAAGCATTATCACCAGCGAGATGGAAGTGTTCATGCAGGTTTGCCCGTGCCCGATTCTGGCGATCACCGGTTCTGACGGCAAGACAACCACGACGACACTGACCTGTGAGATTCTCAAAAGAGCGGGTTATACCTGTCATTTGGGCGGCAATATCGGTCATCCGCTGCTGGCAGACGTGCCGTTTATCAATGAAAATGATTTTGCGGTTGTGGAACTGTCCTCGTTCCAGCTGATGGATATGACTTGTTCTCCGGCGGCTGCGCTGGTCACCAATGTCACGCCGAACCATCTGGACATCCACAAGGATATGGCAGAGTACATCGAGGCGAAAACGCACATTTTTGTCAACCAGAAGCCAGGAGCAAAGCTGGTGCTCAATGCAGACGATAAGGTCTCTCAGGATTTCCGTCCGGCAGAGGGCGTAGAGCTGCTCAAATTCTCCATGAAGGGACCGGTTGAAAACGGTGTTTACTTGGAGGACGGCGTCATCTGGTATGCTGAGGACGGCAATCGCCGCAAGATCATGAATGCAGATGAGATTCGCATTCCGGGCGCACACAACATTGCCAATTATATGGCGGCGATTTGCATGACGCATGGCAGAGTGACGTTTGACAATGTATGTGATGTGGCGCATGAATTTGGCGGTGTGGAGCATCGTTTGGAGTTGGTGCGCACGCTGAACGGCGTCAAGTATTACAACGATTCGATTGCATCCAGCCCGACGAGAACCGCAGCAGGTCTGCGCTCGTTTAAGCAGAAGGTCATTTTGCTGGCCGGCGGACATGATAAGAAAATTCCGTATGATTCGTTTGGACCGATTGTCTGCGATCACGTCAAGCGTCTGGTGCTGATTGACGCAAATCCGGATGATTCGACGGCACCGGCAATCAAGGCTTCCGTGCAGGCGGCGGACAACTATAAAGCGGACGAACTCCCGATTGACACATACGATGATTTTGAAAAGGCAGTTCGCGGTGCGGCGGCAGTCGCACAGGAGGGTGACGTTGTTCTGATGAGCCCGGCGAGCGCATCGTTTGATATTTTCAAGAATTTCATGGAGCGCGGCAACCGCTTCAAGGATATTGTCAATAGCCTGTAATAAAATAACACAATCACAGCCGCCGGATGAAAGTCCGGCGGCTTCTGTGTATACAAGGAAGGATTCTATGGTATTACTCAACGCAGAACATATTTCCCTGAGCTGGGGAGAAAACACATTATTTGATGATGTCAGCTTTGCGCTGGAAGAGCAGGATAAAGTCGGATTTATCGGCATCAATGGCACGGGCAAATCGACATTTCTGCGCATTCTTGCAGGGATGCAGGAGCCGGATGCGGGAACCATCACACTGGCGCGCGGCGCCCGCATCGGTTATCTGCCGCAGTCCCCGGACTTTTCCGAGCCGATAACCGTGCTGCAGCAGGTTTTTCGCGGCGCGGCAACGGATTTTGCTGAGGAACGCGCGTATGAGGCGAAGATGCTGCTGACACAGCTCGGCATCACGGATTTTGATAAAGATGTGCGGCTGCTGTCCGGCGGACAAAAAAAGCGCATAGCAATTTGCTCTGCGCTCATCAATCCGAGTGAAATTTTGATTTTGGACGAGCCGACCAACCACATTGACAATGAAACCGCAGCATGGCTGGAGCAGCAACTCAAGGCATATAAAGGCGCTTTGGTCATCATCACACATGACCGCTATTTCCTCAATCGTGTGACCAACCGCATTTGTGAGCTGGATCATGCCAAGCTGTATTTTTATGAAGAAAATTACGAGGGCTTTGTCGCGCGCAAGGCGGAACGCATTGCCAGTGCGGCGGCGTCTGAGCGCAAGAGACAGACCATTCTCCGGCGGGAGTTGGAATGGATGCGCCGCGGTGCAAAAGCACGCACGACAAAGGCAAAGGGGCGCATTCAGCGATTTGAGGAGCTATCCAGCAAGACCGTGCAGGAAGAAGACAGTCAGGTAGAAATGAAGTCGATTTCCACGCGCCTTGGCAAAAAGACCATCGAAGTGTCCGGACTGTGCAAGAGCTGGGATGGAAAGACGTATATTCGGGACTTTGATTTGACCGTAGCGCGTGACGATCGAATCGGCATTGTCGGTCACAATGGCACGGGAAAATCGACATTTTTGCGCATCCTCGCGGGACAGGCGCAGCCGGATGCGGGAACCGTATCCTACGGCGAAACCGTGAAGATTGGCTATTTCGCGCAGGACTGCGGCCATATGGATCAGGAGCAAAAGGTCATCGAGTTTATTCGAGACATTGCAGAGACCGTGCGCACGCCGGATGGAACGCTGTCCGCGGCACAGATGCTGGAGACGTTTTTGTTTACCGGAGAACAGCAGTGGACGCGCATTGGCAGCCTTTCCGGCGGTGAACAGCGCAGACTGTATCTGCTCAGCGTGCTGATGTCTGCGCCGAATATCCTTCTGCTCGATGAGCCGACCAATGATTTGGACATTGAGACACTGAATATTCTGGAAAATTATCTCGAGGGATTTGAAGGCGCTGTTCTCGCCGTATCACATGACCGCTATTTTCTCGACAAAACAGCACGGCGCATCTTTGAATTCCGTCCGAACGGCGACGTGCAGGAATATCTCGGCAATTATGCGGATTATTTGGACAAACGCAAAGAGCTGGAGCGACCGACTGCAGAAAAAACCGAAAAAACAGAAAAGTCGAAGCCGAAAAATACCGGAAAGACAAAGATGAGCTATAAAGACCGGTATGAGCTGGAACATATCGACGATGAAATTGCCGAGCTGGAACAAAAGCTGGCGGCATTGAAAGAGGAACAGGCGCAAATCACATCGGATTTTGTGCGGCTGCAAGAGCTTTCCGAACAGATTGAAACGGTGTCCGGCGCATTGGACGCGAAGGAAGAGCGCTGGATTGAGTTGCAGGAGATGGCGGAGCTAGAAAACAGCTGACTGCTATGCCAATTTCCAAAATCCAAGTGCGATGAGAACTATGCCGCAAGAGATCGAGCGCGCGCGTTCGCTGGGAATTGGGATTTTTGTGCCAAACCATCGCCCGTACCAAACTGCGAAGAAATTCCAAATCAACGCGATGCCGAACAGCGGAATCAACGTCCATCCAGTGGCTGTAATGCCCAAACCGCCGATCAGGGAGTCGATGGACACCGGAATGGCGAGAACGATGGATTCCGGAACCGATAAAATCTTGGAGTGGTCGCTGTCTGCACGCGTGTGGTCAAGAAACACGGCGGCGCCGACGCGCACGGGAGATAACAGCGGTGTTTTCGTCTTTTCCAGCAACAGAGAAATCTGTGTGCCGAATATTTGCAGCAGTCCGATGCAGACCAACGCATAAAATCCAATCCAACGGATGGCGTCCTGCGGAAAGTCCCGAAACAGCAGGCTTTTTCCGGCAGCGGACAGAAGCAGGAACCCGCTGCTGACAGCCGCCATACACAGGCGGGAGCGCCAAGGAATCCGGATTTCTGACGTGCCGCATGCCATAGCGGCGAACATAACGTCTGCCGTCACGGCGACAATAATCATAAAATCCAAGAAAAAATCCCCTTTCTCTGTAAATTGCTTATGAGCAGTGTATGCTGCCCGTGCAAAAACAGTGAGAAGGGGATTTTCTGTTTTCTTATTCGTTTGCGGAGAAATTAAAATACCTGCCAGAACGCGGCGTAGTATGGCGGAAGCTCGGAACCGCCGCCGAAATCATGCACTTCTCCGGTGATGAGGTCGCGGGCGCGGCCTGCTTCTGCGTTAAAGTGTGCGGAAAACGGCTGATCGTCGGCATTGATGGCAACCATAACGCGTTCATCCTCAAAAGCGCGCTCAAAGATGATCTGCTTGTTGGTCATCAGACGAATGGTGTAACCGCCGTAGCACAGCGCCTTGGAGGATTTCTTTGCCTTCGCGAGCTTGGCAATCCATTCGGTCAGTTCATTGGTCTGCGGCTCGTCAAAGCATGGACGCAGATTGGCGTCAGAACCCTGCTGCTTTTGTGCTTTCTCGCCCCATTCACTGCCGTAGTAAATGCACGGGATGCCCGGCATGCCAACCATCATCGCGTAAATAAGCGGCAAGTGCTTTTCGTTGGTCAAAATAGATGCGACGCGGGTGACATCGTGATTGTCGACAAAGGACAACAGATGCTTGCCCTTGTACAGCGTCCACGGCTCCGGTCCAAACTGGCGCTGCAGCGAATGGCCGATTTCGAACATGTTCATGGAGTTGAAGGAGGAATACAAGCCCTTGTAGCAATCGTAATTGGTGCAGGAGTGCAGCATACCGTCTGCCAAAAACGGAGAGCAGTCACTGCTCATGACCTCGCCGACCAGAAAGAAATCCGGCTTGAGAGAATCGCAGAACGAGCGCAGGCGGCGGATAAAATCGCGATCCAAGGAATAGGCAACGTCCAAACGCAAGCCGTCAATGTCAAACTCTTCTACCCAGCCGCGAATGCAGTCAAAAATGTGCTGGATGACCTCTTCGTTGCGCAGATTCAGCTTTACCAGTTCGTAATGACCTTCCCATCCTTCGTACCAAAATCCGTCGTTGTAATTGGAGTTTCCGTCAAAGCTGATGTGGAACCAATCTTTGTACGGAGAATCCCACTTCTTTTCCTGTACGTCCTTGAATGCCCAGAAGCCGCGGCCGACATGGTTGAACACACCGTCCAGCACAATGCGCACGCCTTCTTTGTGCAGCTTGCCGCAGACTTCGGCAAAATCTTTGTTGGTGCCGAGGCGGCAGTCGATTTTTCGGAAATCTCGGGTATCATAGCCGTGGCTGTCCGATTCAAAAATAGGGGAAAAGTACACGGCGTTGCAGCCGACAGACGCAATGTGCGCCGCCCAATCGCCGACTTTTTCGATGCGGTTCACGGTTTTTCCGTCGTTTTCCCACGGTGCGCCGCAAAAACCCATTGGATAGATCTGATAAAAAACACTCTCATAAGCCCACATAACAGCAGAACCTCCTTGTTATGGAAAATGTATTTCCTATGACAAAACTAGTATATCATATTTGGTGAGAATGAACAACAAAAATGCACAAAATAATTCTTTATTTTTTGTATATTTCTCTTGCATTTTGCGGGTGTTCATGCTAAAATATCTAACTGAAACCGGACAATCCTCTGTTCACCCGGCTGAGAAAGGCTCGGCCCCCGGGTATGCGGCGCACAAGCATTGTGCAGGAAAAATCAGCGCAGTACCGGACAGGAGGTTTTAAAAGAGACACGATTGTCTAAGATTTGGAGGATTATACGATGGACTTAGTTAAGGTTCTCGCAGAGCAGCAGATCAAGAACGATCTGCCGGAACTCAAGGTTGGCGCTACCGTTAAGGTACACCAGAAGATCAAGGAAGGCAACCGCGAAAGAATTCAGATTTTCGAGGGTACCATCATCGCTATCAAGCACACCGGCATCAACAAGTCTGTAACCGTTAGACGTATTTCTTACGGCGTAGGCGTTGAGAAGACTTTCCCGGTACATTCCCCGAACATTGCAAAGTTCGAGATCGTTCGTAACGGTAAGGTTCGCCGTGCTAAGCTGTACTACCTGCGCGGCAGAGTCGGCAAGGCAGCAAAGGTTCAGGAAAAGCTGTAAGTTTCAGCCTGTATTCAGGAACCACAAAGGAGAGAACAGTTGTGTTCTCTCCTTTTTCTTTGAAAAATTGGGAAAACTCGGGGGATTTGCGGGTATTTTGCCGGAAATTACTTGCCATTCGGGGTGGAATCGGTATAATATAAAAATATATGTGTATCCGATGAAAGGATGATGAGACCCGATGCGCAGAGAGAAAAAATCTTCTGAAGAAGAAGCACCAAAGGGACGATTTCACAGCGAGCTGTTTGACTGGGGTGAGGCACTGATTTTATCCTTGACCATCGTCATTCTGGTTTTTGTGTTTGGCGTTCGAATTATTGGTGTAGAAGGATCTTCTATGGTGCCGACTTTGCAAAATGGCAATCAGCTGTTGGTTTCCAATCTGTTTTACACGCCGGAAAAAGGCGATATTGTGATTTTGACCAAGGATTCATTTATGACAAGCCCGATTGTCAAGCGTGTCATTGCGACGGAGGGCGACACCGTGGACATTGATTTCGAAACCGGCGAAGTGTCCGTCAACGGCGAAGTGCTGGATGAGACGTATATCGCGGAGAAAACGCAGACGCATTTTGACATGGATTTCCCGCAGACCGTGCCGGAAGGATGCATTTTCGTCATGGGAGATAACCGCAATCATTCAACGGACAGCCGCTGTGAGGCGCTGGGCATGGTGGACACGCGCTATGTCATCGGCAAGGTGCTGATGCGTATTTATCCGCTGAATGAAATCGGTACCGTATCATAAGGAGAAAAGCATATGAATATACAGTGGTATCCCGGTCATATGACGCGCACGCGCCGGCAGATGGCGGTCAGCCTGAAGCAGGTGGATGCGGTCTGTGAAGTGGTTGACGCGCGCATTCCGCAGGTCAGCCGCAATCCGGATATGGACGAAATCGCGGGCAGCAAGCCGCGTATTCTGATTTTAAACCGCACGGATCTGGCGGATCCGGAAGAGACCAAACAGTGGGTTGCCTTTTATCGCAGCAAGGGCTATGCTGTTTTGACAACCGATGCCAAGAGCGGCGCGGGCGTTGCCAAGTTCTCTGCGGCAGTTCGCACGCTGCTGGCAGATAAAATCGAAAAGTGGAAGGAAAAGGGTCAGACCGGCCGTTCCGTCAAAGTCATGGTTGTCGGCATCCCGAATGTCGGCAAGTCTACGTTTATTAACAAGGTGCTTGGCCGAAAGTCAGCAAAGGCTGCGGATAAGCCGGGCGTTACGCGCGGACAGCAGTGGTTCCGCGTGGAAGGCGGCTTGGAGCTGCTTGACACGCCGGGCATTTTGTGGCCGAAGCTGGACGATGAGCGCACAGGCATTCTTCTGGCAGTGACCGGCGCAGTGAAGGATAACATCTTGGATGTTGAAACGCTGGCGTGCAAGCTGATGGAGATTTTGTACCATCATGCACCGGAGCTGCTGACCGAACGATATAAGTTTGAACTGCCGCATGAGGACGAAGAGATTGATTTTCTCGGATACGAATTGCTCATGCGTGCGGGCAGAAAACGCGGCTTCCTGATTTCCGGCGGTGAAATTGACACCGAGCGCATGGCGCGTATTTTGCTGGACGAATACCGCGGCGGCAAGCTCGGCCGCATCACGCTGGAGACACCGGATGAGTACGCGGAGGAGCAGGCGAATGGCTAAGAGCAAGCAGCCGGTTCTCCTCACGATGGAAAAAGAAGCGGAAGTGCGCGCCAAAGGCTTTACGGCCGTGTGCGGCATTGATGAGGCGGGACGCGGTCCGCTGGCAGGTCCTGTTGTCGCGGCCGCAGTGATTTTGCCGGAGGGTATTGAACTTCCGGGGGTCAACGATTCCAAAAAAATTACAGAAAAAAAGCGCGAGGTATTGTTTGACTTTGTCAAGGAACATGCGCTTGCCTATGGCATCGGTCAGGCGAGTGAACAGGAAATTGATGAGATCAATATTTTGCAGGCGACGTTTCTCGCGATGCGCCGTGCAGTGGAAGCTCTAGACGTTCCGGCAGATTTTGCCTTGGTAGATGGCAATCGCATTCAAGGCTTAGATATTCCGGCAGAAACGGTGATCGGCGGCGACGGCAAAGTGCTGTCTATCGCCGCGGCGTCTATTCTCGCCAAGGTCACGCGAGATCGGTACATGCGCGAAATGGCACAGACATATCCGGAATATGGCTTTGAAAAGCACAAGGGCTACGGAACCAAGGCGCATTACGCCGCCATAGAGCAGTACGGCATTTGTCCGCTGCACCGTAGGACATTCTTGAAAAAGATTCTCAACAAATGACAACGGGACAGCGCGGAGAGCAGCGTGCGGCTGAATTTTTGCAGCGGCATGGATATGTGATTTTGGCGCGGAATTATCGCTGGAAGCACGGTGAGATAGATATTATCTGTGCGGATGCGCGCTATCTGGTTTTTGCGGAAGTCAAAACCCGCTCCGGAGAGCAGTGGGGCGCGCCGCGCGAAGCGGTGACAGCGCGCAAGCGCGAACGATTGGTTCAAACCGCGCAGCGCTGGCTGCTCCAGTATCCGACAACGAAACAGCCGCGGTTTGATGTCATAGAAGTACTGGTCAATCAGCAGCGCGGCACGTGCCGCATTCGGCATATTCCCAATGCATTTGAGGTGAATTGATTGCGATATTTTGATCTGCACTGCGACACCATCTACCGTTTGACGGATTTCGAACAACGGCTGCCTGCGGGAGAAAATTTGCTGCAAAACACCGGACATGTGGATTTGCAGAGGGCTGGTTCTTTGGAGCAATATGCGCAGGTGTTCGCTTTGTTTTGCGGGTATCAGCCGATTGCATCGCAGCAGAGTGCGCATCGGCGGCTCACACGTATGCTGGATACGGCGCGCGATGCGTTCGCTGCCAGCGGTTCCCGTTTGCGGCATTGCACCTGTGCTGCAGATTTTCTCGAAGCGCAGGCGCAGCGGCAAGTAGCGGCATTTTTGTCCATCGAAGGCGCGGAGCTGCTGCAAACCGAGGCGGATGTGCAGCTGGCGCTGCAGGCGGGCGTGAAGATTGTCACGCTGACATGGAATTTTGATTCTGTCTATGGCTGCGGTGCATCCACGGACGATGCGGCGGGACTCAAACCGGCGGGAAAACAGCTGGCAAAGACATTGGCGCAGCACGGCGTGTTTCTGGACGTTTCCCATTTGTCCGCCAAAGGATTTTGGGATTTGGCGGACTGCATTGATGCGCCGATTTTGGCAACGCATTCCAACAGCCGAACCGTTTGCAATCATCCGCGCAATTTGACCGACGAACAGTTTTGTGAGATTATTCGCCGCGGCGGCTTGGTCGGCATCAATTTTTACGTTCCCTTTGTCACTCATCGGCGCACGGCAACGTGTGATATGGTTGTCCGGCATATCGAGCATTTCTGTGAATTGGGCGGCGCGCACAATCTGTGTATCGGCGCCGATTGGGACGGCTGTGACCGGTTTCCCAAAGGCATTTCCGACATGACGGGGATTGCTCTGCTGGCAGAAGCGCTGGCGAGAAGAAACTATTCGGAACAGCAGATTGCTGGTTTCCTGTATGACAATGCAGCTCGATTCGTACAAACGAATTTTTAACGATAGCGAAATACCCAGGAGGTTTTCAACTCATGAATTATGTAAGCACAAGAGATAAGAAGCTGAGCGTCAGCGCGGCAAAGGCGATTGCCACCGGCATCGCTCCGGATGGCGGTTTGTACTGCCCGACAGAAATTCCGCAGCTGACAGCAGAGGACATTGCTGCCCTGTGCAAGAAGAATTACCGCGGCAGAAGTGCCGATATTCTGGGTCGCTTTTTGACCGATTTCACCGCAGAGGAACTGGAGCAGTTTGCTGCCCGTGCCTATGCGGATGAAAAGTTTGGCGGCTCGGACACGGCTCCGCTAGTACAGCTGGAGGACGGCACGTATATTTTGGAGCTGTGGCATGGCCCGACCTGCGCATTCAAGGATATGGCGCTGCAGATGCTGCCGCATCTGCTGACTGCTTCGCTGAAAAAGACCGGAGAGCAGCGCACAGCGTGCATTCTGGTTGCAACGTCCGGCGACACCGGCAAGGCTGCTCTGGACGGCTTTGCGGATGTAGAGGGCACGAAGATCATGGTTTACTATCCGGTAGACGGTGTCAGCACGATTCAGAAGCTGCAGATGGTCACCCAGCGCGGCAGCAACGTACAGGTATGCGCGATTCGCGGCAATTTCGATGATGCGCAGAGCGCAGTCAAGAAAATCTTCACGGATAAGGATTCGATTCGCAAGCTGGATGAGCAGGGCATGACGCTGTCTTCTGCAAACTCCATCAACTGGGGTCGTTTGGCGCCGCAGATTGCATACTATGTCTCTGCATACTGCGACATGCTCAACCGCGGAGATATCCAGATGGGCGATGCCATCAACGTCTGCGTGCCGACCGGTAACTTTGGCAATATTTTGGCAGCTTATTTTGCAAAGCAGATAGGTGTTCCGATTGCCAAGCTGATTTGCGCATCCAATGAAAATAACGTGCTGACAGACTTCTTCCGCTCCGGCGGCACCTATGACAGAAACCGTCCGTTCCACACGACGATTTCTCCGTCGATGGATATTCTGATTTCCAGCAATCTGGAGCGTTTACTGTTCTTGGTTTCCGGATATAATGATGCTATGGTTGCGGATTTGATGAAGCAGCTCAACGAAACCGGCAAGTATTCGGTACCGGCTGACGTCTTTGAAACCATTGGCAACCAGTTCGAGGGCGGCTTCTGCGATGACGTGCAGACCAAGCAGACCATCGCACAGCTGTTTGACGAGAAAAAGTATCTGGCAGATACGCACACGGCGGTAGCTGTCAAGGTATACGAGGATTACCGTGAACGCACGGGCGATACGACACCGACGGTCATCGCTTCGACAGCAAGCCCGTTTAAGTTCTGCCAGAGCGTTATTTCTGCGCTGGGCGGCACCGTGTCCGGCGACGGCACAGAGCTGCTGGATCAGCTGCACGACATGACCGGCGCGCCGATTCCGGCACCGCTTGCTGCTCTGTCCGGTCTCAAGCCGCGCTTTGACTTGGTTATTGACCGCGAAAACATTCTGAATACCGTAGATCTGCTGGGACAGATTTAATCCATGGCGCTGTATACGATTGCAGACCTGCATTTGTCCGCCGGTGTCCAAAAGCCAATGGACATCTTCGGCGGCAAATGGCAGGGATACATGGAAAAGATTCAGAAAAACTGGCGGGCAGTCATTCAGCCGGAGGATACGGTCGTGATCGGCGGCGATATTTCCTGGGGAATCAATCTTCAGCAGAGCCTGCCGGATTTTCGGATTTTATCCGATTTGCCGGGGAAAAAAATCATCGGAAAGGGCAATCATGACCTCTGGTGGTGCACGGTGAAGAAGATGAAACGATTTTTTGAAGAAAATCAGATAAAAAATATTGATTTCCTCTTTAATAATTGTTTCATTTATGATAATATTGGTATTTGTGGAACACGCGGTTGGTTTTACGAGGAAGATTTCAAGGAAAGCCACGACGAAAAGATCTTTCGGCGGGAGCTTCTCCGGCTGGAACACTCGTTTCAGGCCGCACAGGCGCAGGGCGCGGAAGAGATTTACTGCTTCCTGCACTATCCGCCTATCTTCACGAGCTTTCGCTGCGGGGAGATCATTGACCTGATGCATCGGTATCAGGTCGAGCAGTGCATCTATGGACATTTACACTCGGACAGCCTGCGCTACGCGGTGACGGGCATCCATGAAGGCATCAATTTTCGTCTGGTTTCCGGAGATTATATTGATTTTATGCCTGTACTGCTAAAAAAATAGAAAAAATTGTAGCCAAAAAGCCAACTATCTGATAAAATAGATTGGACATATATTTAGGAGGAGTCATTCAATATGGAACTCAAGAATACCGAAAAGCTGGAGCACAGCCAGGTAAAGCTGACTGTTGCAGTATCTGCTGAAGAATTAGATAAGGCAAAGGAAGCTGCTTACAAGAAGAACAAGAATCAGTTTCAGATTCCGGGCTTCCGTAAGGGCAAGGCAACTCGTAAGGTTATCGAGCGCCTGTACGGCAAGGATTTCTTTGTAAACGACGCAATCAACAACCTGTATCCGGAGATGTATCCGCAGGCTCTTGAGGCTGCTGGCATCGAGCCGGTTGGCCAGGGCGATGTGAAGATTGACGAGTCTCTGGAGAACTTTGACAACGGTTTTGACTTTATCTTCACTGTACCGGTTTACCCGGAAGTTTCCGTTGGCGAGTACAAGGGCATCGAGGCAGAGCGCGCTGACGACACCGTATCTGAGGATGACGTAAACGCTGAGCTGAACCGTCTGGCAGAGCGTGACGCAAGCACCGAGACCGCTGAGCGTCCGGCACAGAACGGCGATACCGTAGTCATCGACTTCGAGGGCTTTGTTGATGATAAGGCATTTGAAGGCGGCAAGGGCGAGGACTACAGCCTGAAGCTGGGTTCCGGCACCTTTATCCCGGGCTTCGAGGATCAGCTGGTTGGCAAGTCTGCTGGCGAGTCCTGCGACGTAAACGTTACCTTCCCGGAAGAGTATCAGGCTGCTGAGCTGGCAGGCAAGCCGGCTGTATTCAAGTGCACCGTGAAGTCTGTTCAGGAGACCATCCTGCCGGAAATCGACGATGAGTTTGCAAAGGACGTTTCCGAGTTCGAGACGCTGGAAGAGCTGAAGAAGGACACCGAGAAGAAGATCGCAGAGTCCAAGAAGAACGCTGCTGACCGTGACTTCGAGGAAAAGATTCTGGATAAGGTTCTGGAGACGCTGGAAGCTGACATTCCGGAAGCTATGTTCGAGGCACAGCTGGACAATGTGATGCAGGACTACGGCTACCGCATCCAGTCTCAGGGCATCTCTCTGCAGGACTACGTAAAGCAGATGGGCATGGATATGGCATCCTTCCGCAACATCTTCCGCGATCAGGCTGAGCGTCAGGTAAAGGTTCAGCTGGCTCTGAAGAAGATCTCTGAGCTGGAGAGCATCGAGCCGTCTGAGGACGAGATCGAGGCTGAGTACAAGAGACTGGCAGAGGCTTATGGTCTGGAAGAAGATAAGGTTAAGAACTTCGTTCCGGTTGATTCCGTAAAGTCTGACCTGACCACCCAGAAGACCCTCGACATGCTGAAGGAGAGCGCTGTAGCAGTAGCTCCGGCAGCTGACGCAGAGTAAGAGTTATTCAAACCCCCTCCGGCGTTACATACCCCCGAAAGGGAAGGAGGAATATTTTATGAGTTTAGTCCCTTATGTAGTAGAGCAGACCAATCGCGGTGAACGCTCTTATGACATTTTTTCCCGACTGCTCAACGACCGCATCATTATGCTTTCCGAAGATGTCAATGATACGACCGCTTCGCTCATCGTAGCGCAGCTGCTGTATCTGGAGGCGCAGGATCCGGATAAGGACATTCAGTTCTATATCAACTCTCCTGGCGGCTCTATCACATCCGGTATGGCAATCTATGATACCATGCAGTACATCAAGTGCGATGTATCCACAATTTGCATCGGCATGGCGGCGTCTATGGGCGCATTTCTGCTGTCTTCCGGCACCAAGGGCAAGCGTTTTGCTCTGCCGAACAGCGAGATTATGATCCATCAGCCGCTGATTGGCGGAAATGGTCTGTCGGGTCAAGCGACTGACATCAAGATCCATACGGATCATCTGGTTCGCACCAGAAACAAGCTGAACGAAATCCTTGCAAAGAATACGGGCAAGTCCATTGAGGAAATTGCGCGTGATACCGAGCGTGATAATTTCATGTATGCGGAACAGGCAAAGGAATACGGCCTGATTGACGAGGTTATGGTTCACAGATAAAAAGAACGCGATCACCGGAATGGCTGGAACGTGCAGTCGTTCCGGTGATTCGACATTGTAATCCCTACCGAAGGGCAGGGATTGGAAAATCGAGGTGTATTATGGCACGAAACGACGATAAGCATGAGATTCGCTGCTCGTTTTGCGGAAAGCCCCAGTCCAGTGTGCACAAACTGATTGCAGGACCAAATGTGTATATCTGCAATGAATGCATCGAGATCTGCCAGAGTATCCTGGATGAAGAATTCGGATATGAGGAAGATACGCCGACGGCTTCCGTGATGAAGGCTGCAGCGGGTCCGGAGAAGCTTCCGACACCGCGTGAGCTGAAAGAAACGCTCGATCAGTATGTCATCGGACAGGATCGCGCGAAGGTTGCGCTGAGTGTTGCGGTATATAATCACTACAAGCGTATTTTCAAGGGCTCGGATGACGGCGTAGAGCTGCAGAAGAGCAATATTCTCCTCGTCGGCCCGTCTGGCTCCGGCAAAACGCTGCTGGCGCAGACCTTGGCAAAGACGCTGGAAGTTCCGTTTGCGATTGCAGATGCAACCACATTGACAGAGGCAGGCTATGTTGGCGAAGATGTCGAAAACATCCTGCTGCGCCTGATTCAGGCTGCTGATTTTGATGTCGAGCGCGCACAGCGCGGCATCATCTATGTCGATGAGATTGACAAAATCGCACGCAAGAGCGAAAATGCCTCCATTACGCGTGATGTAAGCGGCGAGGGCGTTCAGCAGGCACTGCTGAAGATGCTCGAAGGCACCGTGGCTAATGTTCCCCCGCAGGGCGGCCGCAAGCATCCGCATCAGGAGTTTATTCAGATTGATACCACCAATATCCTGTTCATCTGCGGCGGCGCGTTCAACGGTCTGGAAAAGATTGTTGAAAACCGCACGACTAAGAGCAGCATGGGATTTGGCGCGCAAATCAAATCTAATACAGAAAAAGACATCGGCACGATTCTCCGCGATTTGGAGCCACACGATCTGATGAAGTTCGGTCTGATTCCGGAGCTGATTGGCCGTCTGCCGGCGCTGGTATCGCTGGATTCTCTGGACAGAGAAGCGCTGATTCGTATTCTCAAGGAGCCGAAGAATGCGTTGGTGAAGCAGTACGAGAAGCTGTTTGATATGGACGGCGTCAAGCTGACCTTTGACGATGCCGCTTTGGAGCGCGTGGCAGACATTGCGCTGGAGCGTCAGACAGGTGCCCGCGGTCTGCGCGGCGTCATGGAAGACGCGATGACGGATATTATGTTTGCCATCCCGTCGGATGACAACATTCAGTCCGTGCGCATCACCAAGGATGTTATCGACAAAAAGGGAAAGCCGGAAATCACGCTGAAGCCGCAGAAAACTGCTTGACAGGAGAGGTGAGAGCGCGTGAACGAATTTACTGAAAATCCATATATCATTCGCAGTCTGTACATCCTTCCGGATGAAGAGCCGGTTGTGAAGTATCTCAACGGTACGGAAGCACAGATGGAGGAACTGGTACATGGCAAAATCGCTTCGGCAGGCATTGAGGAAGGCGTTTGCGTCATTCACAATGCGCTGAGCGAGCTGCTTAAGATGACGGAAAACCGCGTCATTGATGGAACCCAGTTTTACGGCCCGATGATTGTGGTGTCTTTTGACAATGTTGGAAACATCATTTCGCTGACCGAAGATGATGCGGAATACTTTGCGGAACAATTTGCTTTGAAAAAGTAAAGCTTTGCATGTTACAGCCTACAGACCTGCTTTTGGTGTCTGTAGGCTGTTTTTGTGCGGCAATTCCCCCTCAAATAGTATAATATGAGAAAATACACTAGATTGCACGGAAAAGCGCACAAAACCATTGGTATATTTAGGAATTTTCGCCATGTATCAGATTTCTCTGAGACTTGAAAAGCACAATAAAATACTATATAATTTTAAGAAGTATGAAATATTGAAGTGCAGTTCGTTCATTTGACAAGCAGGGACTCCAAATGAAGGCTGTACGCAGCGCTGGGAATTCTATCCCGCCGCGCTGCCGGGAGGAGGTAAGATCAAATGTCCCAGATTGAAGAAGTGGTACATGATACCCGTGAGGAATCCGAAGTGCTGCCGGTGCTGCCGCTGCGCGGATTGGTGGCGTTTCCGGAAATGCTGATTCATTTTGATGTCGGCCGTTTGATTTCCATGAAGGCGCTGGAGCAGTCCATGCAAGACAATCAGCGTCTGTTTCTGACAGCACAGCGTGATATTCGCACGGACGCACCGACAACAGATGATTTGTTTGTTGTAGGCACTGTGTGCACCGTCAAGCAGATTCTGCGGTTGCCGGGCGATAACATCCGCGTATTGGTGGAGGGCTCGTACCGCGCCGGTGTCGAACAGTTCTCCAAAGAGGACGATGGCTGCATGCGTGCCCGCGTTTTTCGTATGGAAACCGAGCCGGGGCGCGTGTCGGAGCGCCGCAAGGAAGCACTGGTTCGCGCATTGCAGGACAGATTTGAAGAATATGCAGGACTTGCATCCCAGATCACCAATGACGTTGTCATGACGGTGCTGGACGGCGGAGAACCGGGATATCTGGCGGATTATGTCGCACAAAATACACCGCTGGCATATGAAACCAAACAGGAGCTGCTTGAAGAACTGCATGATGTGCGCCGCTTGGAACGCGTTGTTCGCGTACTCGGTCATGAGATTGAAATTCTTCAGATTGAGAACTCCATTCAAGATAAATTAAAAGAACAAATTGATAAGAACCAGAAGGAATACTACCTGCGTGAGCAGCTCAAGATTATTCAGACCGAGCTGGGAGATCAGGATCTGGGAGAAGAAGTCGAGGAATACCGCGAAAAAATCCGTGCACTGCATTTGGATGAGGCGGCGGAAACCAAGCTGCTCAAGGAAGCAGGCCGTCTGGAAAAAATGCAGCCGATGTCCGCAGAGAGCGGCGTTGTCCGCACCTATCTGGATACCTGCTTGGAGCTTCCGTGGAACAGCACGACTTCCGAACGCGTCAATTTAAAGCAGGCACGCAAGGTGCTTGACCGCGACCATTTCGGACTGGATAAAGTAAAAGATCGCATTATGGAATTTTTGGCGGTTAAATCTCTTGCGCCGCAGCTCAAGGGACAGGTACTGTGTCTGGTCGGCCCTCCGGGTGTCGGCAAGACGTCCATTGTTCGCTCTGTCGCAGAGGCGATGAACCGCAAGTACGCACGAATGTCGCTCGGCGGTGTGCGCGATGAAGCGGATATTCGTGGACACAGAAAGACTTATATCGGTGCAATGCCGGGTCGTATTATGACGGCGCTGACACAGGCAGGCAGCAAAAATGCCTTGATTTTGATGGACGAAATTGATAAGATGGGCGCAGACTCCCGCGGTGATCCAGCTGCTGCTCTGCTCGAAGTGTTGGATGCAGAGCAGAACAACGCGTTCCGCGATCACTACATTGAGCTGCCGTTTGACTTGTCCGATGTGCTGTTTATCACAACGGCAAACACGCTGGATACCATTCCGCGTCCGCTGCTTGACCGTATGGAGATTATCGAGCTGTCCAGCTATACGGAGCAGGAAAAGGCAGAAATTGCGATGCGTCATCTGCTGCCCAAGCAGCTGGAGCATCACGGTCTCAAAAAGTCCAATCTGGCGCTGAGTCGTGACACCATGGTATATCTCATTGATGCATATACCAGAGAAGCAGGCGTGCGCCGCTTGGAGCAGCAGATCGCAAAGGTATGCCGAAAAGCAGCCAAGATCATTGCTGAGGATCAGCAGGAGCATCCGGATCGCAAGACGCGCAAGCGCGTGACGGTCAACCGCTCGAATATGGAGAGCTTTTTGGGTACGCCACGGTACAAACATGACAATGTCACCAAGAAAGACGAAATTGGCGTGGTCAATGGTCTGGCGTGGACTTCGGTTGGCGGCGAAATGCTTCAGGTAGAAGTCAATGCCGTGCCGGGCACCGGCAAGCTGGAAATTACCGGCAATCTGGGCAAGGTTATGACAGAATCCGCCAAGGCAGCGGTTACATATGTGCGCTCTGCAGCGGAAAAGCTGGGCATTGACCCGATGTTCTATAAAGAAAAAGATATTCACATTCATTTTCCGGAAGCGGCAATCCCGAAGGACGGCCCATCTGCCGGCGTGACCATGACAACGGCGATTGCATCGGCGCTGTCAGACATTCCGGTGCGCCATGACGTCGCGATGACCGGCGAAGTGACCCTGCGCGGCCGCGTGATGCCGATTGGCGGATTGAAGGAAAAGACCATGGCGGCATACCGTTCCGGCATGAAAACCGTCATTGTTCCGGCGGAAAATGAACCGGATTTACAGGATATTGACCCGACTGTACGTGAAAATGTAGAATTTGTCATTGCAGAAACCATGGATACGGTATTGCAGACAGCACTGCGCCGTCCGGCAAAGGACGGCAAAACAGAAGCGGCTGTGGTGACGGATGCTTCTGTGCAGTCTGGAAAAACCGGTGCGAGACAAGGAGAATTATGCTGAATTTACATCTGGTAGAATTTGTGCGGTCTGCTGTCAAAACAGCGGATTTCCCCAATGATAATTTGCCGCAGATCGCCTTTGCCGGCAAATCCAATGTCGGCAAATCGTCGACGATTAACCGCCTGCTCAACCGAAAGAATTTTGCCCGCGTCGGCAATGCGCCGGGAAAAACCATCCATATCAACTTTTTTGAGATTGATAAAAAAGCATACTTTGTAGACCTGCCGGGTTACGGCTATGCAAAGGTATCCAAGAAGGAGCGCGACCGCTGGGGCAAGCTCATGGATGAGTATTTTGCGAGTGATGATACGCTGACAATGGGATTCCAGATTGTGGATATCCGTCACAAGCCGACGGCGGACGACGTCACGATGGCCAATTGGTTCCTGCAGACAGGCGTGCCGTTTGCAATCATTGCCAACAAGTTGGACAAAATCAAAAAGAGCCAGCTGGAAGGCAGTTTGCAGACCATTCGCACGACGCTGCACCTTCCGGAAAATGTGCCGGTTATTCCGTTTTCCGCAGAAAAGGGCAACGGCAAGGATGAAGTTCTTGCGCTGATTCTGGAACATATTCATGAAGAAAAATAATGTATCCTTCCTGTGCGGGGAGATATAGATAGAAAAGGATGATTCAGACCAATGAACGAAAAGAAACCATTTATCACCAAGGAACAGGCAGAGGCAATTGTAAAAGAATACCCGACTCCGCTGCACTTGTACGATGAAAAGGGTATCCGCGAGAATGCACGCAAGCTGTACGATGCATTTTCCTGGAATAAGGGATTCCGCGAGTATTTTGCAGTCAAGGCTACCCCGACGCCGAAGATTTTGCAGATTCTGAAGGAAGAGGGCTGCGGTACAGACTGCTCCTCTCTGACTGAGCTGATGATGAGCGATGCCTGCGGCTTCAAGGGCAAGGAGATTATGTTTTCCTCCAATGATACGCCGGCAGAGGAATTTGTCATGGCGGATAAGATGGGCGCTACCATCAATCTGGACGACATCACGCATATTCCGTTCCTTGAGGACGCCATTGGTCACATTCCGGAGCGTATTTGCTGCCGTTTCAATCCGGGCGGTGTGTTCCAGCTGGGCGGCTCGGAAGAAGGCTTTCAGGTCATGGACAACCCGGGCGATGCCAAGTATGGCATGACTCGTGCGCAGATTTCTGAGGCGTATAAAACGCTCAAGCAGAAGGGTGCAAAGGAATTTGGCATCCATGCATTCCTCGCATCCAATACCATTTCGAATGAGTATTATCCGGCACTGGCACGCATCCTGTTTAAGCTGGCTGTAGAGCTGAAAGAGGAGACCGGTGCACATATCACCTTCATTAACCTGTCCGGCGGCATTGGCATCCCGTACCGTCCGGAGCAGAGCGTGAATGACATCAAGGTGATTGGCGAGGGCGTGCGCAAGGCATACGAGGAAATCCTCGTGCCGGCCGGCATGGACGATGTATCGCTGTACACAGAGCTGGGCCGCTACATGCTTGGCCCATACGGCTGCCTGCTGACGCGTGCCATTCATGAGAAGAACACCTATAAGCATTACATCGGTGTAGACGCTTGTGCTGCCAATCTGATGCGTCCGGCTATCTATGGTGCATACCATCACATCACGGTGCTGGGCAAGGAGCATGCACCGTGCGATCATACCTATGATGTGACCGGCTCTCTGTGTGAGAACTGCGATAAGTTCGCTGTCGACCGCGAACTGCCGAAGATTGATATTGGCGATCTGCTCGTCATTCATGACACCGGTGCGCACGGCTTCTCCATGGGCTATAACTACAATGGCCGTCTGCGCTCCGCAGAGGTTCTGTTCCGCGAGGACGGCACCACCGAGCTGATGCGCCGCGCAGAAACGCCGGCGGATTACTTCGCAACACTGGACATTACTGGCCTGTTTGACAAGTAATATCGTCTCATATCGTCGAATTTTTATGTCATGCCACAGATGATGCACGCGCTGCATCGTCTGTGGCATATTTGCGTTTGACGCACAAATGTTAAATCTATGTAAGATTTGTAAATGTGACGTATTATCTATGTAAAAAAATCGTGCAATTATGAACACAGAGTGTTATAATAAATTTCGAAGGCCGCGGAAATCTGTCTGTCGAATGTGTGTGAAGAGTGACGGCAGACCGCTTTCTAAGGCGAAACAACTCGAAACGAGGAGACTATATGGGATTTAGTAACATTCTAGCCTTGTGCGGCGGATTGGGACTGTTTCTGTTCGGCATGAAGTACATGGGTGCCGGATTGGAATTGGCTGCCGGTCCAAAGCTGAACAACCTGCTGGAGAAACTGACACGCAACCCGGTTATGGGCTTCCTTCTGGGCGTTTTCGTCACCGCCTGCGTGCAGTCCTCTTCTGCAACGACAATCATGTGTATGGGCTTCCTGAATGCGGGCATTATGGACTTGCTTCAGGCGGCTGGCGTTATTCTCGGCGCAAACGTCGGCACGACCATGACGAGTATTTTGATTGCGCTGGACGTTTCGTGGCTCGCTCCGGTATGTATCTTTGTCGGTGCGCTGATGCAGATGTTCTGCAAGAAAAAAGTACAAAAGTATGTGGGACAGATCATTCTTGGTTTTGGCATTCTGTTCCAAGGTCTGCATACGATGAGTGACTCGATGTCCGGTCTCAAGGACATTCCCGAATTTCAGCACTTTATCGCCAGCGCAACCAATCCGCTGTTGGGATTTGTTGTCGGTTTGATTTTGTGCGGTGTCATTCAGAGCTCGTCCGCAGCTGTCGGCGTGCTACAGGCACTGGCCATGCAGGGATTGATGCCGATGCATTTCGCGGCATTTCTGATTTGCGGCATCAACGTTGGCTCGTCCATCACGCCGTTCCTGTCTGCGATTGGTGCGAAGAACAATACCAAGCGTGCAGCCGTGATCTACTGTGTATACAATATCATCGGTGCGATTATTTTCATCCCGATTTGTATGCTGACGCCGTTCGTCAACATTTACAACCTGTTTACGTCCAATACCGTGGTACAGATTTCCATGTTCCACATCACATTTAAGCTGGTGACGGCATTGGTTTTGCTGCCGTTCGTACAGTGGCTGGTCAACATTTCGTATCGCGTTATCCCGAAGAAGGTACACGAAAACGCATACCGCTTTGCGTATATTGATTCTAAGCAGATTGACGCGCCGAGCGCGACAATTCGTCAGCTGTACAAGGAGTCTGAGCGCATGGGCGGCATGGTTCGCGAGAACTTGGTGCTGGCAGCCGAAGGCATGCTGAACAATGATGTCAGTCAGGCGGAGAAAATTCGCGAGACGGAAAACGTCATCAACTTCCTCAATCACGGCATTACAGACTATCTGGTGCAATTCAGCGGCCACAGTCTTCCGGCGCATGTGCCGCAGCTCGTCGGAAACATGTTCCATCTGGTTGGTGATTTGGAGCGCATCGGCGATCATGCAATCAATTTGCTGGAAAAGACTGAGCAGTGCTTGGAAAAGAATCTGATTTATTCGGAAGAAGCACGGCGGGAACTCAAAGCGATGTATGAAGCGGATCTTCTGCTGTTTGACCGCGCGTTCAGCGGTTTCTTATGTCACAATCTGACCGAGCAGGATGCGCTGGAGCTTCACCACATTGAGGACTCTGTGGACAACATGAAGCGCAACTATGAAAACAATCATATCAAGCGCCTCAGCAACAAGCAGTGTGCAACCGAGCCGGGCATTATCTTTGTAGAAGCGCTGCACGATTTCGAAAAAATCGGCGACCATGCAGATGACATGGTATTTATTGCGCGGAAAAACGCACAGATTTCCGGCGGTATTCGTCCGCCGGTACTGAGCACCGATCTGGCTTAAAAACAGAGACAAAAATCCGACACAACGTACGCAATCGTGCGCTTGTGCCGGATTTTGTTATATTCTTGCTATTTTACGATTTTTTCACACACGGCAAGGAAAATCGTGGTAAACTAAAAGTACATCTTAGCTGTAAGGGGAAGAACGATGAAAAAACAAGTATCTGATACATTTTCTATTCGCAATACGATGATACGCAACCGCATCTGCGTGCCGCCGATGGTTGTGTACAATTGGTCGGACGGAAGCGGTTATGTCGACGACAAGCATGTGGAGCATTATCGGCAGTTGGCTCACGGCGGCGCAGGACTGATTATTCAGGAGGCCACCTGCGTGACAGCTGAGGGACAACTCGCACAGACGCAGCTTGGCATTTGGGAGGACGGACAAATTGCCGGTCTGCGGCGCATTACGCAGGCGGTGCATGCAGAAGGATGTCCGATTTTCGTGCAGATTCATCATGCCGGCATTGTCGGCATCGCAGAGCACGCGCTGTGTCCGAGCGCCTATCAGCTGGGCGACAAGACCGGCGCTGAGATGTCTGTGGAGCAGATTCATGCAATCCAGCAGGCATTTATCCGTGCGGCGCAGCGCGCCTATCAGGCGGGATATGACGGCGTAGAGCTGCACGGCTGCCATCGGTATCTGATGTGTCAATTTTTGAACCGCAGAGTGAATACACGTACCGATGTATATGGCGAGCATCCGGAGCAATTTGTGCTGGAAATTTTGGAAGGCATTCGCAAAACCGTGCCGGAGGATTTTGTCGTGGGCATTCGTTTGGGTGCGTTTGAGCCGACACTGGAGGACGGCATCCGCCATGCCAAGATTTTGGAACAGCATGGCATTGACTTTTTGGATATTTCGTATGGCTTTACCGAGGAGCAAGAGACGGAAAAACCGGCCGGATTTCCGTACAAAGATATTGTTTATGCGGCGGGCGAAATCAAAAAGCAGGTGTCCGTTCCGGTATTTGCCGTCAACGGCATCCGCACGCCGGAAGATGCGTGCGGTGCGCTGGAGCTGACACAGGTGGATATGATTGACGTCGGACGCGGTTCGCTGGCAAATCCGAACTGGGCTGCGGATGCTCTGGCAGGACGCGAAACAGATACCTGTCTGGATTGCAGCGTGTGCCAGTGGCGGATTGATCCGGCACGGTGCGCCGGACGCCTGTTACATGAGAAAAGACAGAAGTGAGTGCGATGAGACGAAAGAGACAAAACATTTGGGAAGATGAGTGGGATGACCTGCGCAGGCGCGAAGAAAAGTACATCTACAAAAACTGCGTGCAGGGAACCAAACTGTTTTCCAAGCTGCAAAAAATTGTTCCGAAAAACCTGCAGTCCAAACTGGACGCCGCATTTAGCAAGGCGTTCGAGGTGATATTTGACAAGGGCACGGGCGTCATTGAAAAGACCTATAACAAAGAAAAACGTCAGTCGGAATATGAAGTGCGGGAATATGCCGCCAAAATCCGAGAGGACAAACAAAATGTGCGTGCCTTTCGCAAAAAAGCAAGCGGGTATGCCAGAAAAAATCTGCTGTTTTCTTCGTTGGAAGGCATTGGATTTGGCTTGATTGGCTTGGGCTTGCCGGATATTCCGCTGTTTGTCAGTTTGACGCTGCGCAATTTGTACGAAATTTCTCTGTCGTTTGGGTATGACTATGACAACATGGAGGAGCGTTATTTTCAGCTGCGAATCATTGAAACGGCGCTGTACAGCGGCGATGAGATGCGTGCACGCGATGAGAGCATGAACGCGCTGTGTAAAAATATGTGCGGCAGCAAGCAGCAAAAGCCGGAAGATACAAAAAAACTGGCATTTGATCTCAAAGAGCAGATTCACCGCACAGCCAAAGCCCTGTCCGACGATATGCTGTATGCAAAATTCATTCAGGGGCAAATGCTGGTCGGCGTCATTGGCGGCGCCACCGATGTGACGGTACTCAAACGCATTACGGATTACGCCATGCTCAAGTATCGGCGGCGGTATCTGCTGGATCGGGAGTGGAGCAAACAAACAGAAGAAACAACATAACCGTATATTGTAATCATCTTGTTGTGTACATTGCTGGACAAATATGGTATAGTTAACGGGAAGGGAGGGAATCTTCATGACAATGACTATTTCTCCTATTTATATTTGGGTTGGCGTGCTGATTTTCTGTCTGGTGGCAGAAGCGTGCACGGTGCAGCTGATTACCATTTGGTTTGCCGTCGGTTCTGTCGGAGCGATGGCTGCCGCCGCTATGGGATTCGGCGAGACGGTGCAGCTCGGCGTCTGTCTGGCAGTCGCGATTGTCATGCTGCTGTTGCTGCGGCCGGTTGTCCGCGGCAAGCTGCTGACAACGGTGGATCGGACAAATGCAGATCGGATTCTTGACCAAACGGCCATTGTCATTCAGACGATTGATGCGAAGCAGGAAATCGGACAGATTCGCCTGATGGGGCAGATTTGGAGCGCGCGTGCGGCTGACCCGAACGATTGCATTCCGGAAGGTGAGACGGTTGTTGTCACTGCGATTTCCGGTGTAAAAGCAATCGTCAAGAGAGCGTAGGCAAAACGAGAAGGAGGACAAATTTATGGTAGCAATCATTTTGATTTTGATTGTGTTGGTTGTATTGATTTCCAATATCAAAATCGTTCCGCAGGCAAAAGCGTATACGATTGAGCGATTGGGAGCGTATCGCGTCACATGGCAGACGGGTCTGCATTTTAAAATCCCGCTGATTGAGCGCGTCGCACGCCGTGTAACGCTCAAAGAGCAGGTGGTTGATTTTGAACCGCAGCCGGTTATCACCAAGGATAACGTTACCATGCAGATTGACACGGTTGTATATTTTCAAATCACAGATCCGAAGCTGTTTACTTATGGCGTAGAAAGTCCGATGGCGGCAATTGAAAACCTGACGGCAACAACGCTGCGAAACATCATCGGCGACTTGGAGCTGGATGAAACACTAACATCCCGCGATGTCATCAACACCAAAATGCGCACGATTTTGGACGAAGCAACCGATGCATGGGGCATTAAGGTCAACCGTGTGGAGCTGAAAAACATCATCCCGCCAAAGGCGATTCAGGAATCCATGGAGAAGCAGATGAAGGCAGAGCGCGAACGCCGCGAGGCCATTCTGGTTGCAGAAGGTCAGAAGCAGTCTGCGATTCTGGTTGCACAGGGTGAAAAGGAATCTATGGTTCTGCGTGCAGATGCAAAGCGGGAAGCACAGATTAAGGAAGCACAGGGTCAGGCAGAAGCCCTGATGACCGTACAGAAGGCACTGGCGGACTCTCTGGTACTGCTCAATGAAGCAGCACCGAATGACAAGGTTCTTCGCCTGAAGGCGCTGGAAGCATTTACCAAGGCGGCAGACGGCAAGGCAACAAAGATTATCATTCCGTCGGAAATTCAGGGAATGGCAGGTTTGGCAACCTCTCTGCAGGAGGTATGGCAGACGCCAGGCCCGAAGGAATAGAAAATATACAACAAACAGCTGGCAGGACTGCTGGCTGTTTGTTCGTTTTGAGGCCAATGATATGGCATATATCAATCTAATAAGATTCAAAATTCGAAAGTTTTGCTGTTGATTCGAAACATTTCTCAAAATAGTTGAAAAAAACGTAAATATACATTATACTAAAAATGTCGATACTTGTTGATAGAAGATACGAACAGAAGAAGGAGGAGCCTTTATGTCTGAAGAACGATTTGCGTTCGGTCCGGAGGTCTTTGGGCTGGATGATCGAAAGAGCGTAGAAGCGGTCATTCATCTGCTGGATCGCACGTATGAACAGGCGCACGCCGAACAATCGGCAGAAGATGTGCTGTATGACTTCTGCATCGCATATTTGGAACAAGCGAAGAAACAGGAAACCTTGTCGGAAGAGGATGCGAATAAGCGTCTAAAGGTCATTGTACAATGGTACGCACAGCATGCGCGCACGGCAAGCGGAGAGCAAATTATTCCGGAAGAAGCGGCAAAGGACATTCAAGATAATTGGGATGAATGGCTGCATGGACCGGAACCGTTATTTTCCGGATTGTTCCGCAAAAAACGCAGAAAAAAACACGTGTCTGTGGATGAAGCATCTGAGAAACCTGCGCCGAAAGCAGAGGAACACGTGCAGCGTGAACCGCGTGTGCATATACCCTCGCATGGTGCAAAAGTGGCACTGGTTGTTGTCGGCATGATTGTCTGTTTTCTCGTCGGCATGGCTGCCGGATGGGGACTGAGCAATTCCGGAAAAATGGTGCAGCTGACAATCGGACAGTCGGCGTCACAAAGTGATGAATCTGCCGATAAAACCGAAGAAAGCGCAAAAGAAAATGTTGGCGTGATGAAGTGGGGCATGAACGTTCGCAGTGAACCGACCACGAAAACGGAAAAGAATATTTTAACTGCGCTCAAAAAGGGAGATACCATTACGATTCTCAGCAAGGCAGATGACAACGGCTGGATTAAGATTTCCAGTACAGACGAAGATGGAAATGTCATCTCCGGATATATGCAGTCGGTATATGACGGAGAAACCGTATATACCATGAAATAAGCGCAGAAGCATGCGGCAGCCTGCCGCATGCTTCTTTCGTGTATAAACAGCTCCGATATGGCATAGGCTGTAGACAGGAGCGTGTTATATATGCAGATGTGCTGGAAAAAGATTGGTATTGGAGTCGCCGTGTGCTTGGCGATAGGCATTGTGGCAATGAGCAGAAGTGTGGGAAGGGACGCGCCTGAACACACACCGGGAAATACAGAGATACAAGAACATACGACTGCGCACCAACAACCGGTGCAGACACAGACGTCGCACATGTATGACAGTGCGTTTTTCGTATCCCTGATACAGGATACGTGTGAACAGGTGCTGCCGCTGACAAATCTTTCCGTTGAAATCCAAGAAGATGGTGTCCTCGTTGTATCCGGACTCATGCAAAAAGAACAGGCGAAAAAGCTGTTGGAACAGCAGACGGACAGCATTTCCAAGTCCTATGCGGCTGTGTTACAGATGCTGCCGCAAGCGCTGCCGGTATCCTGCAAGCTCCAAATACAAGCACAGGATGGAACGGCGGCGTGGACGATGCTGCAGCTTTCCGCAGCATCTATGGAATTGCCGAATGCATGGATGCAGACAGACATGATCGAACCATTGGAACATCGGTTTCGTGCAGAGCTAGACAAAACATTTTCTTCCATTTCTTCGATTAAAACCAAAGATGGCGTGCTGTGTATTTCGGGAGAGTGCAAATAAAATAGCCTGCGCAAAGCAGGCTATTGCCGGAAAATCCGGTATTAAAATGTCGCTTGAAACATATCGGCGGCTTCCATCGCCTCCATGAGAGAATCGCAGCGGCGATAGCCGAATTGTCTGCACCAAATTTCGGTTTCTTCAAAATCGGATAACTGCCCTTCGTCAGCCAAATCCGGATCCCATTCGTCCTCGTCGCAGACGCGGGCATACAGCTCGCATTCTTCTTCGTCATAGACGAGAAAAACACCCCAGCCAGTGGAGGGACAGATAAATACGTCTGTCATCATTTTCATACAATATCAATCCTTTCGCAGTCAAAAATAGGAGGTATATCATGCGCGTTGTTACCGTTGCACAAATGAAACAAATCGAGAAGCTTGCGGATGCCAATGGCGTTTCCTATTATCAAATGATGGAAAATGCCGGAACGGCAGCCTATCACATTCTTCGGCAGCGTGTGCCGCACGCAAAGCACATTGCTGTGGTTGCGGGAAAAGGAAATAATGGCGGAGACGGCTTTGTCATGGCGCGTCTCGCGGCACAAGATGGTCTGTCAGTCACGGTTGTTCTCGCGGAGGGAGAGCCGGTGACGCGCGATGCAAAGATCAATTATGCGTTGCTGCATGCACTGCCGGTTACCATCCAGACCGCAGACACGGTACGCAGTATTCAAGCAGATGTTGTGGTTGATGCGCTGTATGGCACCGGTTTTCACGGTTCTCTGCGTCCGTCCGGACAAAAAGCCTGTGATTTCATGCGGACATCCGGCGCATATGTTCTCGCGCTGGATGTGCCGAGCGGATTGCAGGCGGATACCGGAATTGCGGCAGATGGCGCAGTCAAAGCGCAGTGTACGGTCGCATTTGATTCGTACAAACAGGTACATATTGCACCGGCAGCAGCGGCGTTTTGCGGTACCGTTGTGCTGGCAGATATCGGCGTACCGGATGCTTGTCATCCGCATGCGTAACCAAAGACATCCAGCTCAAGTACGAGCTGGATGTTTTTTTGCTGCCATATTATTTCACGGCTTTTTTGTAGATCTCATAAATTGCTTCTTTATCCAAAACAACAAATTGACCAATGGTTCGTGTGTCCATGAACGTGCACTTGTAAGCGAGTTCGTGCAAATCCTCATCGGACGGTGTGATGCCCATCTCGGAGATGCGTGTCGGCATGCCGATCGAGTGGAAGAAATCCTCCATCGCATCAATGCCGCGGTTGGCAGTCTCTACATCGTTCGCACCGGCTTCCACACCGAGGACGCGCGTGGCAAACTTGGCAAATCGTGCAGGATTTGCCGGCATGACAGTTCGTGCCCAGCTGCTCCATACCGCGCACAGGCCAGCGCCGTGTGCAATGTCGTATTTGCCGCCCAGTTCGTGCTCCAGCTGATGGCACGACCAGTCTCCGCCGTCTGTGCCGCATCCGGTCAGGCCATTGTGCGACAGACTGCTTGCCCACATCAAACCGGCGCGCGCATCATAATCCTGCGGATTTTTCAGCGCCGCCTGTACATCCCGCATGACCGAGCGCAGCAGACCTTCCGCCAGCTCATCCGTCAGACCCATCGGATCGCTCTCTGCGGTGAAATAACGCTCCATCGTGTGCATCATAACGTCGGAAGCACCGCTGGCGGTCTGGTAATCCGGCAGGGTATATGTGATGGTCGGATCCATAACAGCAAATCGGCAGCGGCAGCATTCGTTGTTTAAACCGCGCTTGAGCCATCCGTCCTCGTTGGTGATGACAGAGGAATTGCTCATTTCACTGCCCGCTGCGGCAATGGTCAGGACGGTACCGACCGGCGTGCAGGCGGTTGGTATCTTTTCCTTGAGATAATAATCCCAAACGTCACCGGGATTGGCGAGACCGTAGCCGATTGCCTTGGAGGAGTCGATGACAGAACCGCCGCCGACGGCCAGAATAAAGTCGACACCTTCTTTGCGGCACAAGTCAATGCCCTCCCGCACCAGACTCAGACGCGGATTTGGCACAACGCCGCCCAGCATAACATATGCGACGCCGGATGCATCCAAAGACTGTGAAACACGGTCGAGCAAACCACTGCGCTTGGCACTGCCGCCGCCATAATGAATCAGGACCTTTTTGCATCCCTGCTCGGCAACCAGTGCACCTACTTTTTCAACAGAATCCTTGCCAAAGACCACGTGGGTCGGCGTATTGTACTCAAAACTGCGCATACAACATTCCTCCTGTCCGCATGTTCCCTTGTGTTTGGTGTATAGCATTATCATAGCATATTTACGCGAAAAAGACAATTGACAGACTTTGCGTTTTCCGTTACGATAATCGTGACAGAAATCATAGAAAAGGAGAATGATATGAGTTGTTCAAAGAGCTGCGGAAAAGACTGCGGCAAAAATCATTGTGGGGCTTGCTGCGGCGGAGCGTGTCATTCTTTGACGCTGGTTCCGGCAGAATATGCGTTGCTGCAGACGTTTGCTGTGACACCGTTTTTGCCGGTTGCCGCCAGCTGGAATTTAAAAACACCGATTTATTTGGAGGATTCGGAGTTTTCACAGGAAGAATACAGCTGGGCAGTCCAGGCCTTGGCGCTGAAGGGCTTGGTTCGCATAGATTATGATATTCCGCTGGGAAAGTTTGATTATTCGGCGTATCGTTCGTACCCCATGCACGGAAGCATGGCGCTGACAGCCGCCGGACAGGATATTGTGGAGCAGCTGGCGATTCAAGATATTACGCCTATTGACAAAAGCGAGAGAATGAACTAAAATGTGGATAAAAATAGTATAGTTTATTTTTGTGCTCAGATGAATCCATCTGTTAGAAATTGAGGAAAACATGTCAATAGAAGTCGTACAGGGAATTCTGATTCCGTTTGCCGGAACTTCATTGGGTGCGGCCTGCGTTTTTTTCATGCAGCGAACCCTGCGGCCGATTGTTCAGCGCGCCTTGACCGGATTTGCGGCAGGCGTCATGGTAGCGGCCTCCATTTGGAGCTTGTTGATTCCGGCTATGGAACAGTCTGCGTCAATGGGAAAGCTGTCATTTCTTCCGGCTGTCGCGGGGTTCTGGATCGGCGTTTTGTTTTTGCTGGTTTTGGATCGCATCATTCCGCATCTGCACATGGGAAGCAGTGAAGCGGAAGGCCCTTCGGTGAGCCTGAAGCGCACGACCATGCTGGTCTTTGCGGTTGTGCTGCACAACATTCCGGAAGGCATGGCGGTCGGCGTTGTATACGCCGGTTGGCTGGCGGGAAGTTCTGGATTGACTTTGATGGGTGCGATGGCTTTGTCCATCGGCATTGCCATTCAGAACTTTCCGGAAGGCGCTATTATTTCCATGCCGCTCCGTGCGGAAGGCATGGGAAAGGGGAAAGCCTTTGTTTGCGGCGTGCTGTCCGGTGCCGTGGAACCGATTGGCGCATGGATTACCATTTTGGCAGCAGAACACATTGTTCCGTGGCTTCCGTATTTGCTCAGCTTTGCGGCGGGCGCAATGATGTACGTCGTTGTGGAAGAGCTGATTCCGGAAATGTCGGAGGGACGGCATTCCAATGTGGGAACCCTGCTGTTTGCCGTAGGCTTTACCTTGATGATGACGTTGGATGTTGCACTGGGATAAAGGGAGGCGTGTATATGCAGATATATCGAAAAACAACACAGCAAATGATGGCGGATACAAGAGACAAATTGATTTTGGATCTGCGAAAGGACAGAGAATTTCGGCTGGGAACCATTCCGGGCGCGGTGCATATCTATTGGGAAGATCTGCAAAATCAGATGCAGGAGCTGCCAAAGGACAAGCCGATTTATATGATGTGCTATACTGGAGAAACCAGCGATGAATTTGCACAGTGGATGCAGGAGCACGGCTGGGAAGCGTACAGCATAGAGGACGGCTACCGAGGATTTTATCGTTGGCAGATTACACAGGAATAACAGACAGAAAAGCCTTCCGGCGGGAAGGCTTTTTTTACATCTATCGGGATAATCGACACGAAATCTTAATACCCAAATTGCCAGAAATACGCTATACTAAGAGCATATATGCGCGGATATGCGCGCAAAGACTTGCAAATGGTCGAAAAATGCTTTACAATAGGAAGAAATTTGTAACCATGTAAGAATACGTGTGAGGATGAGAAAAAATCAAATGAAACTGTTGAGTTTTGCTGTTCCGTGCTACAATTCGGAAGCGTATATGGAAAAGTGTATTGAGTCTCTTTTGCCGGGCGGGAAAGATGTGGAAATTTTGATTGTTGACGACGGCTCGTCAGATCGAACGGCGGAAATTGCAGACGCGTATGCAGAACGGTATCCGGGCATCATTCGCGCAATTCATCAGCCAAACGGCGGCCATGGCGCGGCAGTCAATACCGGCTTGAAAAACGCCGCGGGTATCTATTTTAAGGTGGTCGACAGCGATGACTGGCTGGATCGCGATAGCTATTTGCGCGTGCTCAAGCGCCTGCGGACACTGATCAAGCTGAATACACTGCCGGATATGTTCCTCGCCAATTATGTGTATGAGAAGGAAGGCAGCAAGCACAAGAAGGTCATGCGTCAAAAGGGCTTTCCGAAAGAGAAAATGTTCGGGTGGGACGATGTCGGACATTTGGTCAAGGGACATTATATTTTGATGCATTCGGTCATTTACCGCACGCAGATGCTGCACGACTGCGGATTGCAGCTGCCGGAACATACCTTTTACGTTGACAATATTTACGTGTACAAACCGCTGCCGTATGTCAACAACATGTACTACATGGATGTGGACTTGTATCGGTATTACATTGGACGAGAGGATCAGTCGGTCAACGAGCAGACGATGATTCGGCGCATTGACCAGCAAATTCGCGTCAATAAAATCATGTTTGCGGATGTCAATTTGCTGGCGGTCAAAGATAAAAAATGCCGCCGATACATGTTTAATTATCTGGAAATTGTCACGACCATTACCGTGACATTGGCGATTTTATCCGGCACAAAGGAAAATCTGAACAAGCGCGATGAGCTGTGGGCGTATATGAAACAGACGGATAGACAGCTGTATAACAAGCTGCATCACAGCGTCATCAGCCGATACATGAACCTGCCGGGAAGAACGGGACGGTTCTTAGGCAAAGTAGCATATCGCATTTCCCGCAAAGTCTACGGATTTAACTAAATAAACAGATAAAAAGTGTCTCTGAGAGTATTCAGAGACACTTTTGGTATTTATTTCCAATAATGTACAAAATTTCCTTCTATCAGAAGAAAGTTGACAACCGGTTTTGTGATGCCTATAATGTAGTTTGTATAAAAATTCAAAAGATTGGTGGAAGACAAATACATGAGTAATTTGAAAATCGGTCTGCCGCGCGCCATGCTGTACCATCGGTATTCGATGTTGTGGACAGTGTTCTTCCAGCAGCTGGGCGCAGAAGTAGTAACCAGTCGGCCGACGGACAAAGAAATTTTGGATCAGGGCACCACACTGTGTGTGGATGAAGCCTGTCTGTCCGAAAAGATTTATCTGGGACATGTGAAATCACTGATAGGCACGTGTGACTATATTCTCGTGCCGCGCATCAGCAACTTCGGGCACAAGCATATGATGTGTGTGCGCTTTGAAGCGATGCCGGACATTGTCAAAAATGTATTCCGCGATGTTCCGCAGAAGTTTTTGACGTATAATTTGGACGTGCTGCAAAAACAGGATGAGAAATCTGCCTTTTACGGCATGGGAAATCAGCTCGGGTTTGACAAAAAGACCATCAAAAAAGCCTATGCAACGGCAAAGGCTGTGGAACAGCGCACATGGAAAAAGCAGCTGGCAGAGCAGGAGACCCTGTACAAGTCTGCGGGCACGAAAATCCTTGTTGCAGGTCACAGCTATGTCATAGAAGATCCGTTTTTGGGAAAGCCGGTCATGGATGTCCTGCGCAAGCTGGATGTCACGCCGATTCGAGCGGATATTACCGAACGCGAAGCCGCGTCCAAACGCAGTACCATACTTTCCCCGACGATTAAGTGGGAGCTGAACCGTGAAATCGTCGGCAGCCTGATGGCAAATAAAAGCAAGGTGGACGGCATCATTTTGCTCAGTGCGTTTCCGTGCGGACCGGACTCTATGATTGACGAGATGATTCAGCGCCGCATGAAGGGCGTTCCGATTCTCATATTGACACTGGACGCGCAAAGCGGAACCGCGGGCGTGGAAACCCGATTGGAAAGCTTTGTCGACATCATTCACTTTAAGGAGGGAACATTATGACACCGGTAGAAATTCCGTCTACGTCAAATCAGAAAAAAATTATGTTCCCGCGCATTGCCCATTACAGCGGCGTGATTCGCTATTTTATCGAAGTCTGCATGGGACAGAAATACATTCTGCCGCCCAAAATGACGCGGCATACGCTGGAAATCGGCGCGCGATACAGTCCGGACACGGTCTGTACACCGTTTAAGAGCACGCTGGGATGCATGATTGAAGCGCTGGATTCGGGCGCAGATACGCTGATGATGTCACACGGTCTGTGCCGTCTGGGGTATTACGGCGAATTACAGGAGCAGATTCTTCGAGACCTCGGCTATGAATTTGATTTTATCAATCTGGCTGCATACAGCACAGGAAAGAAAAAGGATTTATTGAAAGTCCTCAAGCGTATCAATCCGAAAGTAAAGTATACGCGTATCATCCCCGGAGCAATGGATGCGCTCAAGCTGCTGGAATACATTGATGAAGTGACGGATGAGTATTATCAAAACTGCGGGTTTGACCCGTCCGGTGCGTATAAAAAAGCATATAAGCAGTTCTTGCGGGAGACAGAGCGCGTATCGTCCCGACAGGATATTGACCGCATCTATCGGGAAGTAAAGAAGGTATTCAGCGACACGCCGCTGGATAAACCGGCGGAACCGCTGCGTGTCGGCATTGTCGGTGAGTTCTTTACGGTTATGGATCCATTTTCCAATTTGGATTTGGAACAGACCATCGCAGATATGGGCGTGGAAGTACATCGTTGGATGAATGTATCCAACCGCATGGTGCATTATCCGGGCGAAAAGAACATGAATGCAAAGATCAAAGATCTGTGCACGTATGAAATGGGACCAACGTCTACGGCAAATATTTGGGCTGCGCGGGAGTACGCGCGCCGAGGATTTGACGGCATTATCCATGTGAAATCTGCCGGATGCACGCCGGAGATTGATGTCATGCCGGTCTTGCAGACCATCGGCGCGGAAGAAAAGATTCCGATTCTGTATTTGACCTATGATGTACAGACCGGCGAAGCGGGTCTGATGACAAGACTGGAAGCATTTTATGATATGATTGCAATGAGAAAGGATGTATTTTAACGGATGGGACGTCAACATGCATATCTTGGAATCGATGTCGGTTCCATTTCCACCAAAGGCGTGATTATAGATAAACAGAACAATATTTTGGCGAGCGCGTACATCTGGACACAGGGAGATCCGATTGGCGCCGTCAAGAAGCTTGTTGCACTGCTGGAAAAGCAGTTCGACAAGCAGCAGTACAAAGTCGTGGCAACCGGCACCACAGGCAGTGCGCGCAAGCTGGTCGGCGTTATTGTCGGCGCGACCATGGTAAAGAACGAAATTACCGCGCACGCTGTCGGCACGACGACATTTTATCCGGAGGTTCGCACGATTTTGGAAATCGGCGGTCAGGATTCGAAAATTATTCTGGTAGAAAATGGCGTGGCGGTAGATTATGCGATGAATACGCTGTGCGCGGCCGGAACCGGCGCATTCTTGTCCAGTCAGGCAAAGCGTCTGGGCATTGAGGTGGAGGATATTGGCGAGTATGCGCTGAAATCCAAGCATCCGACACAAATCGCCGCTCGATGCACGGTGTTCGCGGAAAGCGATTTGGTGCATAAGATTCAGATGGGTCATCCGCGTGAGGACATCATTGCCGGTGTATGCAACGCAGTTGCGGCCAACTATATGAACAATGTCGGCAAGGGAAAAAAGATTGCAAGTCCGGTCGTGTTCCAAGGCGGCGTTTCCAAGAACAAGGGCGTTGTGGCGGCGTTTGAAAAGCTGCTTGGCTGCGACGTCATCGTTGACCAGAACGGCCATCTGATGGGCGCGCTCGGCGCGGCAATTTTGGCGCGCCGAAGCAACAAACGGCAGGAATTTGACTTTGCCATGGAAGATATGGAATTTTACACCAGAGAAGCAAGCTGCGGACGCTGTCCGAATAACTGCGAGATTATCTGTGTATTCCGCGATGGCAAGCTGATTGACAGCTGGGGCAATCGCTGTGAGCGAGGCGAAGTAAAGCGATAATATGGGAGGTGCAGGATGATAGATACCGTTCTCTTTGATATTGGAACCGTTCTGGTAGAGTTTCAGTGGCAGCAGTATTTGCACCGCATGGTGGCAGACCCCAAAGAACAGCAAATGATTGACGATGTCATGTTTCAGAGCGGCTTGTGGGATGAGGTTGACCGCGGCGTATGGACGGAACAGGAAGTGCTGGATGCATTCTTTGCTCGCGTTCCGCAGTATCGAGAAGATATTCAGCGCATCTATGACAATATCGGCACAAGCCTGATTAAAAATGTGTATGCGGACACTTGGATTGATGAGATGAAGGCGCGGGGACTGCGTGTATTGTTTTTGTCCAACTATGCGCGGTATATCATCGACAAAGTGCCGGAGAGCTTTACCTTTCTGGAAAAAATGGACGGCGGCGTCTTTTCCTGTGATGTACATCTGCTCAAGCCGGATCCGGCGATTTATCAGACCTGCTTGGAGCAGTATCAGCTGACTGCAGAGCGCTGTCTGTTTATTGATGACAGAAAGGACAACTGTGAGGCGGCGCAGAAGTTTGGCATTCATACGGTACATTTTCAGACGTTTGAGCAAGCGCACGCGGACGCACAGCGCTTGCTGGAACAGGTATAACAAAAGGCAGAGCATAAAATCATGCTCTGCCTTGGTTTTTAGATATGTAGTTTAGCCCTCACCGTTTGCCTTGCCGGAAATAATCCACGGCGCAGGCTGCGTCTCGAAGTTGTGCTTTTGATTGAGGTGAGAGACAGCGATTTGAATGATCTCCACATCAATAATTCCCATCTTTTTGCACAGCTCAGACATGCTGGCGGCAACGCCGAAATCCAATGTATAGATGACAAATTCCATATTTGGATTGAGCTTGAGCAGACATGCCATTTCCTGTTCCATGCTGGCAGATGCAACAAGCATCGTCACATCCGGAACCGGAAGATTTTGGAAGGTCTCCTCGTCCACATGATCTACGATAGAAACGTTGTTGAGACCGAACTGACTGACATTGTCCTCCAGCGTCTTGCGGTCATGTTTGTTGTACTCGACAGCGATGACCGTGCCTTCTGCTGCGAGATTTGCGGCTTCCACGGCGATGGATTCACCGGAAATCACACAGATATTTTTTTGCACATCAATCTGCATCTTGCTCAGGATGACAGCGCGAATTTCTGCGCCGACGTAACGAACAGAGCCGTATGCAAAGGATTGATTGCTCATGCCGAAGCGGAACGTGCTGCGGGCATTCGGATTGAGAATCAGCATGCCGGCGGACGCATTGATGCCGCGATCCATCATGTCATAGACCTTGTTTTGCTTGATGGGACCGGATGGCTCGCTGCCTTCGTTGTAGATGACCGTGCATTCGCCCAGACCTGCGTTGAACATCCGATAGAAAATATCCGGATGGCCAGCCTCGGTAAACACAAGCGTAGAACGATGCGATTCTACCGTTGGAATCAGATTTTTATTCTTCCGCGTAATATCCAAAATCTTGACACGCTCCAGATCGACGTTTGCCTGATCGGAAAAATACTGAAGCCATGCCAGAATGTGGGCATTGGTAAAAAGATTGTTTTCCATGATAAAACAACTCCTTTGCACTTAATTTCTTATATCATATCACACTTTTGTTATAAATGCACTAGAAAATCAAAAAAAGTGCGGATAAATTGTGCGAAGTTGGGAGAATACTTGGATATTTGCGAAAAAATACATAGAACGCACAGTAATTCTGGAAAAGCGAGGCAATCTGTGGTAAACTAGTTCTAAATATCAACAGATATGTGTGACGAGGGAGAGCATACATGCGATGAACAAACGACAACGACTGCTCTGGCCAATCCATGCCATGCTCATTGGTTTGGTTATCATCTGCGTTATATCTATGGGCAAATATATTCATAATTATTATCATGCAACGGCACAAGCGCAGGCGGTACTGGAGCATCCGGAGGTCACGGTTGAGCAAATCAACAGTCGAACGCTTGCTTTTATTCCGGAGCAGCCAAAGGCGGCATTGATTTTCTATCCGGGGGGAAAGGTTGAGTACACCGCGTACGCGCCGCTGATGCAGGAGTTATCCAAGCAAGGATTTCTTTGTCTATTGGAAAAGATGCCGGTAAATCTTGCTGTGCTGGACATCACGGCGGCGGATGGACTGCGCGAGAAGTTTCCGGACATCGAGAAATGGTACATTGGCGGTCATTCTCTGGGCGGATCTATGGCAGCCATTTATGCATCCAGACACGCAGATCAATTGGACGGATTGGTCTTGCTCGCGGCCTATTCCACGGCGGATTTACGGCGAACCAAGCTGAAAACGTTGTGCATTTATGGCAGCAATGACGGCGTCATGAACCGTGACAAATATAGAGGATACAAAGGTAATTTGCCGGTGTATTATGCAGAAACGATTATTAGCGGCGGAAATCATTCCTATTTCGGCAGTTACGGACAGCAGGGCGGAGATGGCACTGCAAGCATAAGCAATGAAGAACAAATGGCGGCAACCGCGAGCATTTGCCGCAGTATTTTCTTGGAAAACGATACTTGATGAAAATCATACGCCATGTAAAGCGATTTGGCTTTACATGGTGTATTGCTGTTTGGGACGCATCCCACAGGTTTTAGACAAAATATTAAAGGGAAAATCACAATTACATATTGACTTTATCGTGCTAAAAGAATAAAATATAACATGTACTTGGCATGGCGGAATCATACATGACGTTTTGCCTATCATGAACTTTTAGGAGAAAGAAAATATGAAACTGAAAAAGATTGCAGCCATGCTGATGGCTGGCGTGATGTGTATTGGTCTCATGGCCGGATGCGGCTCGTCTGATAAAAACGCGCAGACGGATTCTACCGACCCGAAGGATCGCACCCAGCTGACTGTTGGTTTTGACGCAGAGTTCCCGCCGTATGGATATAAGAACGGCGATGATTATGAAGGTTTTGACTTGGATCTGGCACAGGCCGTTTGCGATTACTATGGCTGGAAGCTGGTAAAGCAGCCGATCGACTGGGATTCCAAGGATATGGAACTGAGCGGCGGTTCGATTGACTGCATTTGGAACGGTTTCACGATGAACGGCCGCGAGGATGACTATACATGGTCGAAGCCGTACATTGATAACTCGCAGGTCGTTGTTGTCAAGAAGGATTCCAATATCACCAGCATTGACGGCCTGTCCGGTGTCATCATGGACGTACAGGCAGATTCCTCTGCACTGGCTGCGCTTCAGGGCGACGATGCAACGGATGTCGGCAAGCAGATTGCTTCTTCTGTCGGCCAGCTGGTACAGGTATCCAACTATAACACCGCATTTATGGATTTGGAATCCGGTGCAGCAAATGCCATTGCCATGGACGTTGGCGTAGCAAATTATCAGATTGCAAATCGCGGCGCTGATAAATACACGATTCTGGATCAGAAGATTTCCTCTGAACAGTATGCCATTGGCTTCAAGAAGGGCAATGACACCCTGCGCGATCAGGTACAGACCGCATTGGATGCGCTGGAAAAGGACGGCACACTGGATAAGATTGTAAAGGAATGGTCCGAGAAGGACGATGGCGCATATAGTTTCCTGTCTGAAACTTGGTGCTTGAACAAGCAGTAACACTCGCTTGGTTTTTGTTAACAGAGCGGCGGAGAATCCTTTTCCGCCGCTTTTTATTTCTATCATGAAGAAAGAGGGCACATGATGCAATACTTTATTTCTGTTGTGCAGGAGATCGGCGCAGGTATTTCTTCCTCGCTGCTGCTGTTTGTCCTGACATTGATTTTTTCTATGCCGCTCGGCCTGCTGGTATGTTTTGGACGCATGTCCAAAATCAGGCCGCTGTCCATGGTATTTAACTTTGTGATTTCGGTTCTGCGCGGTACACCGTTGATGCTGCAGCTGGTCGTTGTCTTTTTTGGCCCGTACTATGTATTTGGCATGAATGTATCCAATACATGGCGTTTTTGGGCGGCAATTGTCGGCTTTTCCATCAACTATGCAGCGTATTTTGCAGAGATTTATCGTTCCGGTATTCAGGCAATTCCAAAGGGACAGTATGAAGCGGCGGAAGTGCTGGGCTATACCAAGACACAGACATTCTGCAAGATTATTTTTCCGCAGATGGTCAAGCACGTTCTTCCGCCGGTCACCAATGAAATTATTACACTGACAAAGGACACATCGTTGGCATTTGTTTTGGCATATGCAGAGATGTTTACGCTGGCAAAGCAAGTTGCAGCGTCTGACGCATCCATTGCACCGCTGTTTGTTGCAGGTTTGTTCTATTACGTGTTCAACTATGTGGTTGCATTTGTTATGGAACGTTTGGAGCGCAAGCTCGCATATTACCAGTAAAGAGGAGGGAATATCATGAAACTGCTGGAAATCAATCATTTGAAAAAATATTTTGGCGAACTGGAAGTTCTCAAGGATATTTCTATGAGCGTAGAAGAAGGCGAAGTTGTTTCCATTATCGGCCCGTCCGGCTCTGGTAAATCGACACTGCTCCGCTGTGCAACCATGCTGGAAACAATGAATGGCGGCGATTTGCTGTACGGCGGCACAGCGGCTGTCAAAAACGGTACCTATGCGAGCAAAGAACAGTTGGCAAAAATCAAAGAGTTTTACGGACTCGTGTTCCAGAATTTCAATCTGTTTCCGCATTATTCCGTCATGAAAAACCTGATTGATGCACCGGTGCATGTGCAGAAGCGCAGCAAAGGCGAAGTGATGGAAGAAGCCAAGCAGCTGCTGGAAGATGTCGGTCTGGCAGATAAAGCGGATGCATATCCGTGTCAGTTATCCGGCGGACAGCAGCAGCGCGTTGCGATTGCGCGCGCATTGGCAATGCATCCGCAGATGCTGTTTTTTGATGAACCGACTTCGGCGTTGGATCCGGAACTGACCACGGAAGTGCTGAAGATTCTGCGTCAACTGGCAGAGAAAAAAATGACGATGGTCATTGTCACACATGAGATTGACTTTGCGCGTGCAGTATCTGACCGTGTCATCTTTATGGCAGACGGCTATATTGTGGAAGAGGGCGCACCGGCGGACGTGATCGACAACCCGCGCAACCCGCGTACACAGGCATTTCTGCGTAAGGTGCAGCGATAAGACAATATTTCAGAAAAAATTATTCAAGCAACCGAAAGGGCTTGTTGTCTGTGAATTGCAGGCGGCAGGCCCTTTATCTTTGCCTTTATCGTTATACAGCAGGCAGGCCAGACAGTAAACACTCGATTTTCAATCCGCGCGCAAAAGAAAAGAGCCAAAGCACCGCTTTTTCTTCACACATACAATTGCGTCTATAGAGAAAATATGCTATGGTAAAAGAGAATACATTCAGATTTATCAAAAGGAGTGGAGCATATGCCGCACCGTTACTTTACAACCGAAATCGCCGATGGAACTGCTTTTTTACGAGGCAAAGACGCACATCATTTGGCTCGTGTCATGCGCGCAAAACTTGGCGAAACCGTCATTCTGTGCGATGGAAATGCCATTGAATACACCGCACATATCACCGGATTTCCGGAAGATGCTGTCGAATTTTCCGTAGAGGAAGGATACCCAAGCACCGCAGAACCAAACATCACGGTCACCTTGTACGCCGGATACCCCAAACAGGACAAGCTGGAAGAAATCATTCAGCACGGCGTAGAATTGGGCTGTGCGCGCTTTATCCCGTTTTTTAGTCGATACTGCGTCGCAGCTCCCAAAAAAGAGGAGCAAAAAAATACGCGATACAACCGCATTGCCGCTGAGGCCGCCAAGCAATGCGGCAGAGGTATTTTGCCCGAGGTTTGTATGCCGTTGAAAAACTTTGCTGCCGTCTGTGCCGATTGGGCACAGTATGATTTGGTTCTGTTCTTTTACGAATGCGGCGGGGAATCTCTGCATACATTGCTGAAGCAATTGCCGGAGAAAGACAACGGCGACTGTTTAAAAATCGCCGTTGTTACCGGCTCGGAAGGCGGATTTGCCGCAGAAGAAGCACAAGCGGCGGCACAAGCAGGCGCCAAAACGGTCGGGCTCGGTCCGCGCATTCTTCGTTGTGAGACCGCACCGCTGGCAGCACTCTCTGCCATCATGACGCTGACAGGAAACTTGGAATGATGTTGCATGGATAATGTTCTGATTGCTGTCAATGCAGTTGTTCCTTTTTTGTGTTATATCCTGTTTGGATATTTCGTTCGCGTTGCCGGAGTAGTGGATGAGCCGTTTATGCGCCGCATGAACCAGATGGTTTTTCGCGTGTTTTTCCCCATCATGATGTTTTATAATTTGTATCATCATGCCTCACAAATTACACCGGACAAAAAATTGATTCTCGTCAGTGTAATCAGTGTTTTGCTCACCATTTTAGCAGCTTTTCTCATTGCTCCGCGCATTGTCAAAGAAAACGCCAAACGCGGCGTCATTATTCAGGCGATTTATCGGAGCAATTTTGTGCTGTTCGCTCTGCCGCTCTCCACCAATATCTTTGGTGACAGCGGCGCAGCGATTGCATCCGCCATGATTGCAATTATTATTCCGATTTATAATATCTTTGCCATCATGATTCTGGAGTATTTCCGCGGAGATGATATTCGGGTACTCCCGCTTCTCAAGCGCGTGCTGTCCAATCCCATGATTTTCGGCGCGCTGGTCGGCTTGGTCTTTGTCGTATTGGGAATTCCCTTGCCTGCGTGCATAGAAAAACCAATCGCTCAGTTTTCTGATTTGACAACACCGCTCGCGCTGTTTATTTTGGGCAGTACACTCCACTTTTCTTCGCTGTTGGATCATGCCAAGTATGTTATTCCAACACTTGCCGTGAAATTGTTCGTACTTCCTGCCTGTATGCTGCTTGTGACGCTTGCCCTGCAGTTTGATCCGGTCAGCCGTTTTGTCTATTTGACCATGTTCGCCACACCAGTGGCGGCGGCTTCGTATCCGATGGCCGCCAACATGGGCGGTGACGGCGCCCTCGCCGGAGAACTGGTTGTGGCAAGCACTGCAGTTTCCGTCGGGACGCTGTTTTTGTGGATTTTTATTCTGAAAAGCTGCGGATGGATTTGATTTTCTCCCAAAACCATTCTTGTTTATTCTTGTACCTGTCCGATTTGCATAGCTTGCTGCACCGGACGGAGCTCTCCGGTCTTTACATCACAGATATATCCATAAATAGGAATCTTCTTGGAAATCAGAGGATGATTGCGAATATATGTCACATCGTCGATGACACTCTGTTCCAGATTCTTTATGGGCTGAAAATTCATATACTGTCCGGCGCGGCTGCCGCCTTCTTTGACCGGATTGTACCAGCCGTTCTCTCCATAAACAGCGGTCTGTAAACTCTCCTCCAACAAATCACAAAGGATATCATTGGTAAAATTCATCATGCCGCAATCCGTGTGCTGAATGACAAAAATTGCCTTTGCGCCTTGGAATTTATGCGCTACAACCAGCGAACGAATCGTCTCTTCATTTGCTCTGCCGCCAGCGTTTCGAATGACATAGGCCTTGCTTTGCTCCAGACCAGGAAACTTTTTCGGGTCAAGCCGCATATCCATGCACGTTAAAATGGCAATTTTTTCATCTGGTTTTGTAAGATTCATCATAAAAACACCTCGTTTCTTGTTGTATCTATGATAATCGGAGCAAGATGTTTTGTCAATAAACGTAAGAATCATTCTTAATGTAGATTTTGTGTTTTGCTTTTTTTACTTTCTTATTTCCGGATGCCTTGGTATCTTTTGCAATCCGGTGTATAATAGATGCATGAAAAAATCACAGAAAGCACAGGTATTACTTATGGCAAAAAAAGGTTTGATTTTGGAGGGCGGCGCGATGCGCGGATTATTTACCGCCGGCGTGATGGATGTCCTCATGGAAAATCATGTGACGTTTGACGGCGCAATTGGTGTTTCTGCCGGCGCTGTATTCGGCTGTAATTACAAGTCTGAGCAAATCGGCCGCGTCTTGCGCTACAACACCAGATTCTGCAACGATCCGCGATATGCCAGCTTTCGTTCTCTACTGAAAACAGGCGACTTGTATGGCGCAGATTTTTGTTATCATGAACTTCCCAACAAGCTGGATCTCTTTGATACAGACACGTATGAAAAAAATCCGATGGAATTTTATGTTGTGTGCACCGATGTGCAAACCGGCAAACCGGTCTATCACAGCTGCCCGACAGGAAAAGACACGGACATCACATGGATGCGTGCCTCCGCTTCCATGCCAATGGTATCACGCGTCGTAGAGGCAGGCGGACATCAGTTATTGGATGGCGGCATTTCCGATTCGATTCCGATTCGCAAGTTTCAGGAACTGGGATACCAGAAGAATGTCATTGTTTTGACGCAGCCGATGGATTACATCAAGCACAAAAATAAGCTGCTGCCCCTGCTCCGGATTGCTCTGCGTAAATATCCGGAAGTGATTCACGCCTTAGAAGTACGGCACGATATGTATAATCAAACAACCGCATATGTCCGCCTGCTCGAACAGCAGGGCGATGTCTGTGTGATCCGTCCGGACGCCCCGCTGAACATCAAACAGGTCGTACATGATCCTGCGGAACTCAAACGGGTTTATGACCTCGGCAGAAAGGCCGGAGAGGCAAAATTGAAAGACGTACAGGCATTTTTGGCTTAAAAAAAAAGGAATTTTGAACTGCACCCCATTTGTTAGACAGTATGATATAACGTCTAACAAATGGGGTGTTTAACTATGTCAAAAAGAAAAACGAACAAACGATATACGCCAAAATTCAAAAAGAAAGAGCCTGCCGCCTGCAATTCACAGACAATAAGCCCTTTCGGTTGCTTGAATAATTTTTTCTGAAATATTGTCTAACTTTTTTGGTCTTGTTAAAACGATGTCAGGGAGTGAAACATTTTGATTGCATATGGGTCAGTCATTCCGGCAATGTAATCGACAATCGCGCGCTTGTATTGCACTGGATTTGTCAAGTTGCCGTAAATTTTTCGATTATCAGCTTTTTGCACTTCTTGGAAGCTGTATGACTGCGTGACAATATCAGGCTCGCAATATAATGCCAACCAGTTTCCAAATCCTTTGGCAAGCTCTTCGCACCACCGCTCTTGCCGGTGAATAGTGTCAAACGTGTTTTCCGCAGCATACCAATGGCTCAATTCTGTGTAGAGTGTTGTGAGTACCAATTTGACATACTGTTTATAATAATGGAATCTTTCATTTTTATAAATATATGTGGAATTATATGCTTTTATTTCGTTCAGCAGGTGCAAAATATTTTGCGAAAATTGTAAGCCGTCAAGGGGATTGCTGTGTTGGCATAAATCTGAGATGAGCGTGCTGATTAACGCCGATGTGTTTACCATATGCAAGGATGGCACGTGGTATACTTCTCCGATTTTAGTTAATATTGTGTGTGAATCTTCATCTAAAAAATTTAATCTGGCAGCATCTTCAATATCTCTGCCTAAATACGCAATCTTGTCGGATACCTTAACAACGCATCCTTCCCAAGTAAAGGGCTGATACTGTCCAGAATATTGGAATTGTGAGCGCAAGTCGATGCGCTGCGTGCGCGGTTTCAGATGGTTTTCGTCAATTTCTCCGCAATGCGAAATCAAACCGTCGCGAACTGCGTATGTTAAATTCAAATTGCATAGATGACACTGTGTGTCTTCCAACAATTCGATATCATCGACAAAGATCAAGCTGTTTTTCTCGTGAAAAAATGGTTCATCCGTGAATTGCCGAACAAGATTTTTCAGGACAGTTTCTCCCTGATGGCCGAATGGCGCGTGTCCCAAATCATGTCCTGTTGCAATTGCATTTGTTAGCTCTGTATTTAAACCGAGTGTGTGAGCAATGGTATGACTGACAGATGCAACATGCTGAACATGCTCCATCCGTGTGCAAATATGGTCGTTGTGCGTGTTAAAGAATACCTGCGTTTTGTGCTTCAACCGCCGGTATCCTAACGAATGGAGAATTCTGGTGAAATCTCGTTCAAAGGCCTCTCTCTTGTCATTTTCGTGTGTATATAGTTTGCGTTCTCTGTGTATTGCTGTCTGCCAGATGTCATTCTCCGGCACTGTTGCCACGGCAGAGAATGGTTTTTCACCCATTTTGTTTCACCTCTATACGAAAATCGAAACGCCTCCCATTCCGAGTGCGGTTTTGATGCCGATTCCGGCGTATTCTGAGAAAATAAGCAGCATTTTCCAGAGCTCTAACATGGGAAGAGAAAGCTTGGAAGAGATGATTATTTCGCCGCAAAATCCGGAAATGGAACTCTGTTTTAACCGATATGTACTGCTTTTCAACCGGTACGAACGAATACGAAGATTATTCGTCAGCATTTGGATGGCATCATCATCTTCTAATAACATTTCAGGGAAAAACTCGTTCCAACGTTGCAATAAATTTTGGAGAATGAGCGGGACTGTTGGGAAAATCTGATATATTCCATTGGATTTAAATGAAGCTGCATTATGAAAAACAATGCGTACCGCTTGAGATGATGACAACTGCTCAGCCTGCGTGATTATAGTATCCGCAGTGAGGACATCGCTTTGTTGGATTTTTTTTATTATTATCGTCGACTCATGCAAGGACAAGTGGGTTATATTTGTCAGGATCGGCGCACAATAGCTGATAGCATCGTCTGTTAATAGAGAAACAACCCATATGCTCTGATGTTTCTCATGGTCAAAACGGATGTATTGGCTAATTGCGCTAAATCCTTGTTCATGAACAGCGTCTGCAAACTCAACGGGCAATTGTTCTAAAAGTGCAGCATATAGACGATAAGCCCAAAAAGACGGAATGGACGTTCCATCCGGTGTCTGTATAAGATATTGAAAATTTTGTATCATTGGATTGTCACCTGACAGAGTCCAATAGGGTATGCGAACCTGTCGAATTCTGTTATCTTGAACGTGTGCGGGGAAATGCCGTATTCTATATCTTTTTCGTGTTTGTGCTTCTTGAATGACCGCTGCATACTTTGGGAAACAGTTTTCACCGCTTTTGCATGATTTGGAGCGTAGAATGGATAAATAAGATTTTTGGCAAAAAATCCGCTGCCGCCGCCCAAAACAATAAAATCATCGCGGAATAAATCTTCAAATTCTTTTTTTATAGCAAAATAAGAATTGTACTCTCGGATATAAAATGCGTCAAAAGCTCGGATCGCTTCGCGTAATTCCGTCAAGATGTTTGCGCCGGAGAGAATGTTTTGATCCAACGTCAGACGAAACGTTATTTTGGTTTCCGGAGCAACACATTGCCGAACAACGTTAATTCTATTTTTAAAACCATCGGGAAAAGAATCGATTTTAGAAGCTAAGATCATATTTTTTTCATCGATGGGTTCACTGTCAGAGATAGAAATACCGCGCATGACACTGTTTACCATGTCAGGCTGTTTTTTTGTAATCTGCAAGGTGTGCAGATATTTACTCTCCAGTTTTTTTATGTTTATAGGATATACTTTGTTTGAATCGCGCAGCAGCATATTTGTGAGCAGAACCGTGCGCAGGCAGCCTTTTAATGAACTGCCTGGGATATATGCGCGGCCATCGGCTCGGCGAATAAAGGCTTGTATTTTCTGTAATGAATGATTTTCATCTAATGCATCTGCGGCGGAAACGCGATTGACAATCAAGCTGTTGATTGTTTTGGCATCTAATTTGCAGATGCTTTTTAGAAAATACTGAATCGTATCCGTTGGATGCTCGTTTTCCGTTGTACGCTTGTTTTCAGTTGAACGCTTGTTTAGAATAAAAGACTCGTATTTATCAATCAGATCGCGGTCAATCAGCAACTGAAAGAATTGTGTCTGATCGATAAAAGACACTGTTTTTCTGACTGCGTCAAAAATATAGTCCATTTTTCCGTATACGACGCCAGAACCAACGAATACGGGTGCTTTTGTAGTCAGTGTAAGTGTGTATTCCTGCAAATGTCCCAGTTGCTTCATAGATTTACCCCCAGTAAGATCGGTTTGGAATACCGATAGATCGGATGATCTGGACTGAATCCGACGTCAAATAAATCGCCGGAAAAAGGCTGCGCGATGATAGACCCGCTGGACAAAAAGTATTGTGTTTGTTTTTTCAATAATTCTGCATTTTTTCCGCGGGGATGCGTAAAACCGCCGCGGCGGACTACCTGAAAGCAGGCAGAAGGAATGACTGACTCCAACTCTGCATCGGCCGGAAGAGAGGCAGAGAGCAGCATCCAATGCTTGCTGTTTGCGCAATTGAAGTGTTGGTATAACCAAGCGGTTGCTTCATCATATGTATCTTCTGCACAAGAAAAGTATGCGGTGTCTGCCACTTCAAATTTTCCATATCCGGCACTGATTTTTCCGCCGATGCCAGAGTATCCGAGTGCCTGCACCAGTTGCTCTATCTGTGCAGCATCATCTTCTTGTTCGTATTGCAAAATAAAGTACAATCCGCAGTTTTCAAAAAACTGAAACAAGCCGACGGTATATGGCACAGCATCTTCGCGGTCGGGAACAGCAGCCTTTGTCATTTCCACGGTCGTGCCGAATTTTGATTTATTTCCGGCATTTGCCCAATTATATGTTCCCTCACCGCGCAGGGCAGACAGACACGATTCCATTTCATCGACAGAAATCCATTCTGCCTTTTTGAGAATTTTTCTGTCACAATCCAATTGTTTCATAGGCTGCCAGCAAGGGCGGGGAAGATAGAGTGTTTCATCTTGATATGGCATGCAGTCGGAAAATCGGAGTGCATCCTGCTGTACAAGGCGGACGAGCCATTCTACCTTGGAGTTGCCGCCGAGCACAGAAGCAGTGTGGCATAGAGCAGAAAACAGCGTATCCGCATAGCAAGTCATTTCGCCGGTATCCAGACTATGTGCCATGGCGCCGCTTCCAAAATGGACAGGAGAGGTGAAACCCAATTTAAACAGACAATACTTCATAGTTCTCCACATCCTTAAAAACTGCACACAGCTTTTCCAGATCCAAACCAGACTCAAAGTCCTTCATTTTGAAGTTCTCAAAGGAGACACGACCGCTTCCGCGCGTGCCGTGACCACCGAGATAATCCATTTGCAGAAGCTTAAAGCCCTTTGCGAGAACCTGCATGTCCTCCAATACTTCTGCTTCGGTATCCGCAGTCACATCGTAAACAATGCGCACGGCGAAACGAACACCGGGAACAACACGTTCAATTTGACGTGGTTTGGCAGTGCAATCTTCTCGATTGATGGTGTTTTCAAACTTTACTTCGGTCAACCCGATCGATTTCATTTCATCTTCGTTGCAAACAAAAGCATCCGCAAACTGGAGGCGAGCAGTTACCGGCTTGCCGTCTGCAGATTTGCTCGCGCCGAATAGACGAATGATGACCGCATCATCATCGTTGCAATCCGGCATATTGCGAATGTCCTTTGCATAACTGCGGGCGAGGAGCGTGCGCAGTTTGCCTTTTAAGCTGCTGCCCGGAACGATTGGATTTCCGTCATTGGGATTGGAAACAACAGGGCTATCCACCGCACCGATGGCAGAAAAGACAGAGCTTCCGCCGATATGCAAACCGGTGCGAACCAAAAGCGTACAATCAATAATTACTTTTCCGTACATATCAAAAAATCCCCCTTAATCCGATTTGCCGCCATAGAAACGGTGATAGGCAACAAGTGCTTCCATGTAATGACAAAAGCGAAGCATGTTTTCGCGATTCTTGTCGATTCCCTTGATGTATTCCAACAGTTTGCTGGTTTCTACGAATTCTTTTACGCTTTGTTCGCGGCCTGCATCATAGAGAACACGGATTCGTAGTTTTTGCAACTTAGCAATACTTTCTTTAGAGATAGTGTGTTCATGACTGCGAACTTCATAATTGTAAATATCGCTGACAAGTGTTAAAATATTGCGCAATTTGCTAGTTGTCAGATCGAACTTTATCTTTTTGTTTTTATCTACTTTAGCCAACCGTTGCATCACTGCATCCGCCGCATCGACATAGTCTTCCGGAACAGGCAACGCCTTAATTTCCTTAATTTCTTTAGTTTCCTTTGGCTTTGTATCTCTGCGGTCGCTAAAATTGCGGCTTCGATTTTCGCCATATCGACTTTGCTGATATCTGTTGTTTTCACGCACGATCGGTATCCCCCTTCATTCTTGTCTGATATACATAGATATAAATAGCTGTAATCAACTGCTGGCGGTCTGTTGGATTGCGGTACCATTGATACATCTGTTTGGAAAATTCGGCATACATGGCGTAGGACGGATTGTTCTTCTTCGGCTCCAAGCGGGCGAGAAGATATGCAAATCGCGCCAAGTTGATGCGCTGCTCGCTGTTCCGCAAAAGATCCAGTAAGCGATATAAAAAGGCTTTTCCGCGTTCCGCGTCTTCTTGATTTGCAAAGAAGCGTTCCAGCAGATTTTTCTTTTCGTTGATGACTTTATCCTGAAAGATTTGCCAAGGATATGTCTGCTGTGCAGATGCTTCGAATATCGTGACAGCATTTTTTCCATCGTGACTTTTTGCAAAGGCCTCCAGTTCTGCGGCTTCCGATGCGGAACGGCGAATCGGATATTTCGCGTTTTTGAGCAGAATACCGGCGGAAAGATGCAGCGTATGGCATGTATATGTCTGGAAGTCTTCCTGAATTCGCATGGCAGCTTCCAGAATATGATCCCAAGCGCCGACGAGAAAAACATCATCTCCGCCGGAATACACGATGGTAACAGCCAGTGCGTCCTTTGTCACGCGTGCAAGAATAGAATTGATGTAGTACTTGAAAAAACGTGACATCTGCCGAGAGAACGAAGCGGTTCTGGAAATCGTCACATATTTGTACTGATCTTCTGCGGCAGCGGCATGTGGTCTTTCAAATCCAGAGATAAACGCCTTGCCCAAATCATCGACATCCATGCGGCAAACGGCAATGCGGGAGATGCCGGTGCTTTTTTCAGCAAGCTCATTGATGCGATTGGAATCGTGATATTCGCCCACAAACAGCTGGCTTGCATAGTGTGCCCCGACAGATAGAAGCGATTGCGCATTTTTTGTATAGACGCGGAGAACATCATCCGTCTGCTGTAGCAGCTGCTGTGCATCGTCTGTCTCCAAAATAGAGAGATAGACGCAGGAATCTCCATGCGGCAATTCGATATACAATTGGGTATACGGTGTCTCCGAAACGACAAAGACCGTTTTTCTTTTGTCTTGGATGTCACGGGATATCTGCTCGAATAGATTGCACCAATGGCATTTTTCACCGTTTAATTGCTCCACAGCACCGCAGATTTTGCATTCGCGCCCATCTTTTCTGACCGTGCCGCGGTTGAGCTCCATCAATTCTGCGGCGGAATAGCGATGCATTTTGCGGTACGAAATTTGCTGGAAAACGCGGCGGAAAATCTCTTTATATGGCGCATTTTTTTGCGGCTGATTGGTCAATTCATTGGCAGAACACGGTGTCATGCCATCGGCGAGGAATAACCGGATACCGAATTGTTCCCGCAGCCAGCGATTGATGTGTGCGCTCTGCTGCGTCAAGCACAGTTTTGTTTTCTGCGTGTTTGGCAGCAGCATATAACAATGTCCGCCGCCGCTGTACAGCAGATTGGCGCGGGAAAGTCCGCAGCCGTCCAGAACTTCATCAATATAGTGCTCCATGAGAAGCTCTAAGAAAAAAGAGCGGCTGCGCATCGAGCGAAGGGCATTGTCTGTAGATACTGTATAAATAAAGTTTTGAATGCCGGACACATCAGCAGAGTACAAAAGAAATGCCTTTTCATCCCAGAATTTTTCACCTTGCTTGACCAGTACCCGCTGATAGTCAGAAACGGCATGTTCCAGCAAGTATTTGCTGATACACGCGGCAGCGGCGGCGGTAATCTTTTGGTGATCGTAGAGGGAGACATCGGCATATTCTCTCGTGCTGGTGCTGGAAGGAATGCTGCTTGTCCATGTCTCTAAAACCGAGAGCGTTGTGTTCATCCACTGCGGCTCCGGCGGGATGCCGCGCAATGCCTGTAGCAGGCAGTTCGCAACATTTTGATAATCCTGCTGGGTCAACGCATATTCGCCGGACGGAATCGGACGAGCATAGTTGTTGGACAGTGGTTCCAGAGGAATTTCAAAATCCTTCGGATTTTCATGCATGAGATTAAAAATAGAGGACAGCGGAAGATGTTTTTTGAACGGCTGACCGCCTTCCTCTACGTTTTCTTTTTCCCGCCGATCCATGGCGGAAGCGATATTGTCCGCAATATAGACGACGTATGCCGGAGACTGCTTGGACAAACTAGCAGATTTCAAAGCACCTGCGTGATGATACCGAATGCAGTCGAGAATATCCGGCTGGTTCCAGATAGCTTTCAGTTTTTTATAACCGCTCTCGCTGTGCGAACCGCTTTCGCCGGCGCGGTACAGGATTTTTCCCAAATCGTGTACCAATGCGCCGTAGACTGCACATAGCGTTTGATTGTGTTGCTCCATAATCTTCCCCCAATTCTCACAAATTTCATATGGACAGTCTAACACTTTTTGGACACCTTTTCAAGACGCGGTGCGAAGCAATCTGTATCTTTTTAGATTTTTTTACAGAAAAAAGAGGTTCGCACCGCGAAATATATAATTTTTTTCGAAAAAATCACGAAACACATTGCATTTGCAAGAGATTTTCGATATACTGTAACAAGAATTGCTCCGGCAACATGCAGATTTTGTGCCCTTTTGCCGAAATAACTTACACCCCGTCAGGGGACGAAAACGTACTTTCTGTCCATTTGTTTCCTCATTTTTCTGAAACAACTTACACCCCGTCAGGGGACGAAAACGCTGTCGCTGTTGCGTCGCTGGTGTCCGTGCCGCGAAACAACTTACACCCCGTCAGGGGACGAAAACTTTCTTTCGTTCAGGCGGGCGTCAATTTGCACCGAAACAACTTACACCCCGCCAGGGGACGAAAACTGCCCATCGCGCAAAAATCCAGTTCCGCCTGCGTGAAACAACTTACACCCCGTCAGGGGACGAAAATTTAATTTCCATTTTGATTTCCTCCTGTTTTTTGTCGGAAACAACTTACGCCCTGTCAGGGGACGAAAAGGAGGATATGAGAGATGACATTACAGATAGATTATGAGACAGACCGTGAAATCGGAATTGAGTATGAGGAGCTGGCAGAAAAAGTAGTGCAGAAGGTTCTGGATATGGAAGGCTGTCCCTATGATGCACAGGTAAATCTGGTCCTCACAGACAATGAGGAGATTGAGAGAGTGAATACTGAATTCAGAGAGATCCATGCACCTACAGATGTTTTGTCTTTTCCTATGATCCCATTTGAGACACCGGCAGATTACGCCATTGTGGAGGAGGACCAATCCTATTTTGACCTGGATACAGATGAATTATTACTGGGAGATATTATGATCTCTGTAGATAAGGTCTATGCGCAGGCAGAAGAATATGGACACAGCACAGAGCGGGAATTCAGTTTCCTGTTTGCACACAGTATGCTGCATCTGCTCGGCTATGATCATATGGAACCGGATGAGGCAGCGGTAATGGAGGCCAAGCAGGCAAAGGCACTGGAGGATCTGGGAATTACCAGGTGATGATCACCATCTGAAAGGAGAACATCTATGAAGAAGAAATTTCTGGCAGCAGTTATGGCATTGGTTATGATAGGAACGACACCTGTTGGTGTATTTGCTGATACTATGGTGAAAAGCTACCTTACAGGACTGGATGTTCCCGAATCGGAAGGCCGGGTCCGCCCGGTAGCGGTTATGCTGAATAATATTAAGCAGGGATGCCCACAGAGTGGGATCGCGAATGCCGGTGTTGTGTATGAGGCACCTGTAGAGGGCGATATCACAAGACTGATGGGAATTTTTGAGGATTATAAAGATCTGGAACGGATTGGTTCCGTCAGAAGCTGCAGAGATTATTATATCTTTTATGCGAATGAATTTGATGCAATTTATGCACATTATGGACAGTCTGCTTTTGCACTTCCATATTTTGAACAGCATCTGATCGACAATCTGAATGGCGTGAAACTGGGAAAAATCTGTTATTTCAGGAGTACTGACCGTAAGGCTCCGCACAATGCTTATACAACATATGACCTGCTTCAGCAGGGTATAGACAAGATGGGATA
>OHAC01000030.1_pt1 | contig 141812 bp, 126 predicted proteins | sample 1577051 | NCBI WGS metagenome assembly OHAC01 (sample SAMEA3541499, study PRJEB24748) | human gut metagenome | biome: human gut; feature: human-associated habitat; material: faeces | place: China | collected 2012 | reverse complement strand
CCACTAATGTAGCAGGATGCTTTTATTTTAGTGGCCCTTTTTATAAAAAACAATAGTCAGAAAATTTAATAAAATATTAAAAATTATAATATAATAAAAACTAAAATTTATTTTTGAATAAAGCATTAATGTTTTATTAAATTAAAATTTTATTTCTGATTTATTTTATAAAATGCATATTGTAGAAATACAGGGGCATATAATAGTTCTACAAATGTATTTTTAGCACTTGAAAAAGTGCAACATTTTAAAGAAAATCTACATAATTAAAAATCCATAACCTTGAGGATGAAGATTTTCTTATTAGTTATATTTGTTTTGTTTAGGTCATAATATTTAAGTAAAAAGGAGGGGTAAAAATGGCAGATAATCAAAACAGAGATCAATGGGGTTCGAAGATAGGTCTGATTCTTGCAATGGCAGGGAATGCAGTTGGGCTTGGTAACTTCTGGCGTTTCCCATATATAGCAGCCACTAATGGTGGTGGAGCATTCATGATTCCATATTTCTTTGCACTAATAGTTATAGGTTTACCTACAATGTTAGTTGAATGGACAATAGGACGTTATGGTGGTGCTCATGGACATGGTACAGTTGGTCCAATGGTATATATACAAGCTAAAAAAGCAATATCTCCTAAAAAAGCAATCATATTAGGCTCTGTATGTGGAGCAATAGGTTTTGGGGTAACTGTATTAGTTAACTCATATTACACTCATATCATAGGTTGGTCATTAGGATACGCAGTTAATTCATTAACTGGTGGATATGTAGGTATAGATTCTGGAGCATTCTTTGTAAACTATGTCACTGATCCTAAAAACTTAATATTCTGGATTATAGGTTTAGCATCTTTAGGATGGGCAGTTATGAAAGGTGTATCTGAAGGTATAGAAGCTTGGGCTAAAGTAATGATGCCAGCTATATATGTATTTGGTATCATATTAGCAATAAGAGCCGTAACATTAGGCGCTCCTGTAAATCCAGATTGGTCATCTATGAAAGGTTTAAATTTCGTTTGGAATCCAGACTTAAGTCAGTTAACATCAGCTTCAATAGTTACTGCTACAGGTCAAATATTCTTTACGTTATCTTTAGGAATGGGTATAATTTGTAACTACGCATCATACCTACAACCAGATGAAGATATAGTAACAGCTTCTGTAGCAACAGTAGCATTAAATGAATTTGCTGAAGTTATATTAGCTGGTACATCTGTTATACCTATATCTTATGCATTCCTTGGACCAGAAGGTATAAAAGGTAGTATAGGTTTAGCATTTATGGCATTACCAAATGTATTCACTACAATGGCTGGCGGTAGAATATTCGGTGCAGTATGGTTCTTCTTATTATTCTTTGCAGGATTTACATCTGCAATAGCAATGTACAACTACTTAGTTGCATTACTAGAAGAAGAATTAGGCGTACAAAGAAAGAAAGGTGCATTACTAATATTCGTATTATACTTAATAGTAGGTGCTCCAATAGCTGCTGAAGGTATAATAACTGGTGAAGCTAACTTAATTTACTTTACAGAAGTAGATAACTGGATAGGTAACTACTTACTAATTGTTCTTGGATTACTAGAAGTTATAACTCTTGCATGGTTAGTTAGAGATGACGGTTTAGTAGAAATGAATAAAGGTGGATTATGGCATGTACCAAAATGGTTCTATAAATTATTCCATCAATTCTTAACTCCAATATGTATAATAGTATTCTTAGGAATATTTACTAGAGATTATTGGATAGCAGGTAACTTTAAAATAACTCCATCATATATAAATGGAATAGAATATATGGCTCCTTGGGTTAATGCAGCTAGATTAGTTGTTGTAGTTGTATTAATAATAGGTTTCATACAAACTCATAGAGCTATTAAACGTAAATATAAAGATGAAATAGAAACTAATAAAGCAAATGCTTAATGGTCTTTAATAATACTTAGTCGTGTTTAATAAATAAAGGATGGTGAATTATCATGACAGGTGCAGCATGTACATTTTTAGGTATTGTTTGGGTTGCTATATTAGGTACTGCAGCAATAGCTTTAAAGAAAATAGTTGGTAATGGACAATAATATTATTTAAAGCTTTATAATATAATAACTCAAGTTTGAAAAAAGAAAACCCTACAAGATTTTTGTAGGGTTTTTTATACAAATAATAAATATTGTTAGATTTAAAAAACAAAATTATATTTAAATTTCAATAATAAGCAATTATAATTATTAATATAGGAGTACATTTTAAAATTGTACTTACATTTAAATCGTATTTATAAGGGAATAGATATTTTTTAGAAGGGGGTGTATTAATTGAGTTCGAACGCAGTAGCATTAACAATTAATAATTTGAGTAAAGAAATAAAAAAAATAAAAGGCATTAAAGATAGACAAAAGGGGAAATATTTATCTGACTTAGATAGATTAAATGAACAATATAAAGATTTAGAGTTACCGGATTATTTTACAACTCAATATAATCAATTAAATAAAAAAGGGAATGAACTTCTTAGAGATATAAGAGGTGGAAAACATGCAGATAATGTGGCTAACGATATACCAATATATATAAGATATTTAAAGGCTTCTTTAATGGACTTTGAAGGAAAAACAAATAATTTAAAATATTATCTTTTAAGTTTTTATTTAACAGCAGCACTATTTATGGCATTTACACCTCAATTTTATGGTTATATATTACCACTTATATTTTTAGTACCAATATTCCTTGGAGTTAGAGGATGTAAAAAAAGATCTATAAATGGATTTTATATGAGTATGAGTGTAATACCAGTAGCAATTATGACAGCAGCTACTTGGATTAGATATGGAATACAGGCTATGGGTGATTATGGTACATATGTAAAAGCTTTAGTAGATTCAGGTTTAGGCCAATCATTAGCAGAAAAATTAATATATATAGGATTTGCTGGAGGAATATTATTACTTATAGTATCTTGCTGTCAATTATATTTTGGCTTTAAAAATAAAGATTTATTTATTTAAGGACTTTATAAGTCCTTATTTTTTTGGTAAAATAAATTTTTGAAGTCAAAAAATTTTGTTCGGAGGAAAAAGGAACCTATGTTATCAAAAAATAAAGAATATATAGTAGATATAGTAGATATAGGTCAAGGTGGCGTAGGAATTGGAAAATACGAAGGATTTACTGTATTTGTCGATGGTGGACTTGTACAGGACAAAATAAAAGTTAAAATTACAAAGTCTAAAAAAAATTACGCTGTTGGTGATATAGTAGAGATAATTGAAAAATCACCATTCAGAGTAGAAAGAAAATGTAGCGAAAGTCTTAGACAATGTGGTGGGTGTCAAATTCAAGAATTAGACTACCAAAAACAACTTGATGTAAAGACAAACGAAGTAAAACAAGTTATAAGTAGGATTGGTAAACTAGATGATGTTGTAATACATGACACTCTAGGAATGGAACATCCTTTTAGATATAGAAATAAAGCTCAATTTCCAATTCAAAAGAAAGACAATATGCCTGTTATAGGATTTTATAAAAAGAAAAGTCATGACTTGATATCGACTGATGAATGTATAATACAACATGAAGTAAATGATAAAATTATAAAAATAATAAAAACATATATTAGAGCATACAACGTAAGTATTTACGATGAAAAAACACATAAGGGATTATTAAGACATTTAGTAACAAAAGTTGGATTTACTACAGGTGAAGTAATGATAGTTTTAGTTGCTAACGGTAAAAAATTACCTTATTTAAAAGAATTAGCATCAGTTTTAAAAGAAAATATACCAGGATTTAAAACTCTTGTTGTAAATGTTAATACACAAAAAACTAATGTTATATTAGGAAAAGAAAATATAGTTGCGTACGGAGATGGAATGATTAGAGATTATATAGGTGAATTAGTATTTGAAATATCACCACTATCATTCTTCCAAGTAAATCCGCTTCAAACTGAAGTTTTATATAACAAGGCTTTAGAATACGCAAATTTAGGTGAAAATGACACTGTATTCGATATTTATTGCGGTATAGGTACTATATCATTATTTTTAGCTCAAAAGGCTAAGAAGGTATACGGAATAGAAATAGTAGAAGATGCAATAAAAGATGCTAAAAGAAATGCTAAAATAAATAACATGGATAATGTCGAGTTCTATGTTGGAAAAGCTGAAGAAGTAGTTCCTAAGATGTATAAAGAAGGAAAAAGAGCTAATGTAGTAGTTGTCGATCCTCCAAGAAAAGGATGCGACGAAAAAGTACTAGATACAATAGTATCTATGGAACCAGACAGAGTTGTATATGTTTCATGTAATCCATCAACTCTTGCTAGGGATTTAGCTTATTTAAATGAAAGAGGATATAAATGTCATGAGATTCAACCTGTGGACATGTTCCCACATAGTGTGCATGTTGAAAATGTGGCTTGGTTATCTAGAGTTTAAAAATAGTAAAATTTATTTAAATAAAAAACTAATGAAGCCGAAGATTAATTATATAAATTATATAGGTAATCCTAGGCTTTATTAATTATATAAAATATATTATATTATTTTGAATAATTTCTTTTATTTTGATATAATTAACTCTGAATTTTATAAAAAAGAGGTAAAATTATATGTGGTTATTATTAGCTATTTTATCATCAATATTTGCAGCACTTACCTCTATTCTAGCTAAAGTCGGAATAAATGGTGTAAATTCAACTTTAGCTACTGCAATTAGAACAGTAGTAGTTCTTGTTATGGCATGGGGAATGGTGTTTGTAACTAATACACAAAGTGGAATCTTGGAGATAAGCAAGAAGAGCTGGATATTTCTAATTTTATCAGGAATAGCGACAGGAGCATCATGGTTATGCTATTTTAAGGCTTTACAATTAGGTGATGCATCAAAGGTTGTTCCGATTGATAAATTAAGTATTGTTATTACACTAGTATTAGCTTTTGTATTTTTACATGAGCAATTTACAGTGAAATCAATAATAGGGTCAATTTTAATTACAGCAGGAACATTATTTATGGTATTGTAGAATTGACTGGAATAATGCCTTATATCAGCATGGATATTTTTTTTAGGGGGTAATGAAAATAATAGTCATTACCCCTTAATTTTTTCAAGAATAGTCGAGAAAATAAAAGGATGATGTTGCACTATAAACAAAAATTGTAAATTTTTTAAAGAGTATTGAAAAGTAGTTTTATATAAGATATTATAGAAATAATATGTTTTAAAATATAATTAATATTATAGGTTAAAAATAAATAAGAACGAGTAGGTGTGGACAATGAAAAAAGATATATGTATAGTGGGGATAGCAGGCGGTTCTGCTTCAGGAAAAACTACAATTGTAAATAACATAAAAGAGTTATTTCAAAATGATATTGAGCTAATAAGTCATGACAATTATTATCTATCAAATGATGATAAAACTATGGAAGAAAGAGTTAAATTAAACTATGATCATCCATCATCATTTGATACATATAAAATGATAGAAGACGTTAAAAAATTAAAAGAAGGTGAAATAATATACAGACCTGTTTACGACTACACTCAGCATACAAGAGCGAAAGAAGTTGTAGAAGTTCATCCTAAAAAAGTTATAATATTAGAAGGGATATTAATATTAGAAGATCCAAGACTTAGAGACTTAATGGATATAAAAGTATTTGTTGATACAGATGCTGACGAAAGATTAATGAGACGTATATTAAGAGATACACAAGAAAGAGGAAGAACAGTAGAATCAGTTTTAAACCAATATGTAACTACTGTAAAACCAATGCATGAGCAATTTGTAGAACCTTCTAAAAAATATGCTGATATAATAATTCCTAGAGGTGGCGAAAATAAAATAGGAATACACATATTACAAGAGCATTTAAAATTAATGTTAGACTAGGTTGATATCAAATTAGAGAATTAAAAAGTTGAAACTAGAGCGAATATATTTCACTTTTGACTAATACCTCCGTAGTAATATAATATTTATATAATTATATTATTACGGAGGTATTATTTTGGATTATATACAAGCTATAAAAAATTTTGAACCTATGAATGAGCAGGAACAAAATGATAAGAAACTAATTTTAAAATTTATTAAAAAAAATGATGATGTGCTTTACAGAGATAATGAATATGCCCATATGACTAGCTCTGGGCTTATTTTTAATGAAAAACTAGACAAGATATTGATGGTTCACCATAATATTTATAATACATGGTCTTGGACTGGTGGACATGCAGATGGTGAAGCTGATTTATTAAAAGTTGCGATTAAAGAGGCGAAAGAAGAAACTAGTATAGAAAACATAGGGGTTTTAGATGAAAATATAATAGCTATAGATATTTTGCCAGTTGTTCCACATGTAAAAAGGGGCAAATTTATTAGTGGACATCTTCATTTTTGTATATCATACGCTTTAATTGCAGATGAAAATAGCCATATTGAAGCAAAACTAGACGAAAATAGCGGTGTTAAATGGATAAAAATTGATGAATTAGAGAAATATTCAGATGAACCATATTTAATAGGAGTTTACAGAAAAATACACAAAAGAGTGGTTATGAGCAAAAAAAATAAATAATAAAAATGAAAGACAGATAATTTATCCTTCATATTATTTTTTTGATTTAATAAAATTTATATATGTAATAGCGAATAAATATAGATGAAAATATAAAATTTGAAAAAGAAAAAGCTATGATAATAGAACTTAAAGTAATATCTTTTGTCATAGCTTTTTATATTAATTTATAATACAAATTTCTTATTTTGATTTTGAAGCAACTACAAACAATCTTTTATAGTTGAATAAAACACTTCCATCGGCTCTTAGAGAGTAAACATTTTTTAATTTAATTAGGTAGTTATTTTTAAAGTTTTCCCTAAATTCATCACTAGGAAGAGCGTTTAAATAATCCTTCATACTTGTACTTTCATACCATTGTAATATACCTTCAAATCCTTGCATAACGTGCATGTAAGTAGTAGTCCATATTTGGATATCTTTTGCAGTCGATAAATGAGATAATACATCATAGTAGAAAGTTGGTTTATGATTATTAAATCTTAATTTTTTGCCTTCAAAGTAAGGTTTATATTTTTTAACATATTCTAATTCATATAGAGCTTGTTGACCTTTTATATCATCAGCTAATGGTAATTGTATTGCTATAGTTCCACCTGTATTTAATAGAGCATACCATTTTTTGATTAATTCTTCATGTCCTGTCATACGTTGAATGGCAGCATTTGAAAATACTATATCGAATTTTCCTAAGCTACTTAAATCTTCTGTTGCATCCATTAATCTGAAGTCTATTTCAGGATAAAGAAGTTGTGCTTTTTCAATCATTGTAGAAGAATTATCTATACCTATAATTTCAGCATTAGGCCATCTTTTTTTTAATTCGTTAGTACTGTTCCCAGAACCGCAACCAATATCTAATATACGAGCAGGATTTTCAAGTCCTATTCTTGAGATTAAGTCTTTTGATGGTAAAGTTCTTTCTTTACCGAACTTTAAGTATAAATCTGGATTCCAATCTATCATTTTAATTTTCCCCCTTTGAATAAAAAACTCTATATATGAATTAAAGCACTAATGATGCAAAAATGCAAGAATAAAAAAATAAATTGCATTTTAGAATAAAAAAAATTTTATATATATTTTAAAAATAATCTTTAATTATCAAAGTGTTTATAACGATTTTATAACAAAATTCATAAAAAAAATTGGTATTTATAGTGTATACTAAATATAAATAAGTGAAATAAATTGAATTATATTATTTAAAAAAATAAAAAAAAATTTAAATGCCAACTTAAAAAAGCGAATATTTGATATAATAATTGTTCATAGTAACTTAATTAGAAATGAGTACTATGCAATACGAAATAATAAATATTTCATAAAATCAAATACAAACTTAGGGGGTACAGAGGAGAGTATTATGGAGTTTTTTAAAAAATATAGAAACACAATATTGAAATATGCATTCTTATTATTTTTAATGTTTTTTACGGTATATTTAGTTTTTAAAAATCTGGATATAAATTCTATAGACAAGATAAAAAATATAATCGATAAAAAATATATCGCAATAGGGGTTTGTGCTATATTACTATATATCATTTTAGAAGGGATAATTTTAAAGCAAATAGTATATGCACAATATAAAGTAAAAGCTAGGTTCTTAGGAATGAAGCTGGCGACGATGGGATTTTATTATAACTTGATTACGCCTTTTGCATCAGGAAGTCAACCGATGCTTATATATGTTTTAAATAAGTATAAAGTTCCACTAAGTGAAGCAACGGGTATAATAACAAATAAAACATTATTATATCAAACTGTAGTAACTATATACTGTACTGTATTTTTTGTATTAAATATAGGTATACTACAAACACAACTACCAGGTGTCATTTCATTAGTTATACTTGGTTTAAGCATAAATGCATTTACAATAATTATGGGATTATTAGCAATTTTAAACCCAGGAAAAGTTAAAGCAGTAGCTAATTTTTTAATAGAACATCTTTCTAAATTAAAGATTTTTAAATTTCTAAAAAATAAACAGGGACAAGTCGATAAATTTATAGAAGAATATAGTACATCAGTTAAGTTTTTTATGACAAATAAAAAGTTATTAATAAAGACAACCTTGTTAACTATAATACAGCTAACAGCTTATTTTAGTGTTTCATATTGGATATATAAATCTTTTGATTTAGGACAAGGGAAGTTACTTTATATAATAACTTTACAAACGCTTTTATATATGGCTGTTTCACCAATACCAACCCCGGGTAATATAGGAGCAAATGAGTTAGCATTTTTCAATATATTTTCAACTGTATTTCCAAAACAGTTTTTAGGATATGCAGTACTTTTATATGGCGGATTAGTATATTACTTAATTTTAATATTAAGTGGAGTATTAACAATAATTAGCCATTTTCAAATTAAAGAAAAACACCATGGCTTAAAAAATAGAGCCAAAAGTGAAATATAAATTAGGTTTATAAGGAGAGAAATTATGACATTTAAAAAAATAAATGAAAATGAACAAAATAATATACACGATAGAAGTTGTATAATCTTAGTTAATTTCAACAATAAAGAAGTTGCAGCTATAAAGACAGTAAGTAGTTTTGCAGGAATAAAGGACAGAATAGTTTTAACTAGCAAAAATGGGAATACAAAAATAAAAGATATATTAGATGGAAATATATCTGATGATAATGAAAATACTTGGAGCGAAAAAGCGATAATATTTAACAATATACCAACAAATAGAGTTTCAGGATTCTTAGATGGATTAAAAAAGATGAAAATAAGAAGACCTTTAACAGCTATAGTTACAGAAGTTTCAATAGAATGGAAACTAGATACATTAATTTATAACTTAAAAGAAGAAAGAAAATCAATTGCTAAAGGTCAAGTTGTAGATCATTCTAAATAAAAAAATTGAGATAGCGCCTATTATATAGGGGCTATTTTTGTTTTAAATATTTAAATACATATAAAAAATGTAAGATTTTAAAGGATTTTATAAATTGTTGTTGAATTAATATAAAAAACTTCATAATACTATAATTTAAAGGAGAGATATTATGCATTATTTAGCAGCACTAGAAAAATTAAAAAAAGGTAGTAAACTCTATTTAGAATGTCAAAGTAATCCCTCAATTTTTCATCAAGATTTGCGTGAAGAATTAAAAAATAAAGGACAAAAGCCATATGCAACTATAATAACTTGTTCTGACTCAAGAGTTCCAGTACAACATATTTTTTCCTCTAGTATGGGAGAATTATTTATTATTAGAAATGCGGGAAATGTAATTGGTGATTTTGAAATAGGTTCAGTAGAATATGCATCAGAACATTTAGGTGTAGAATTAATAGTAGTATTAGGACATACTCATTGTGGAGCTGTTCATTCAACACTGCATAATGAAGGGCATAGTTATATAAATGCAATTACAAACAAAGTTGCCGAGGCTATTGGAGATGAAAAAGATCAAAGAAAATGTGAAGTGTTAAATGCAAGACATAGTGTAGAATGTTTAAAAGCAAGTGAAGTTTTAACAAGATTAGAAAAAGAAGATAAATTAAGAATTATTTCAGCTATGTATGACATAGAATCTGGAGAAGTTATATTTGATGATATAAATAAATAATAATAAAAATAATTTGATATTTAGCGATTGAGATGAATACATCTCAATTTTTTTTGATTATAATTATATTAACAATGAAAGGGGATAAGAATTTATGAAGATTTTGATTACTGTAAAAATAAGCGATGAACAATTTAAAAAAATACACGATTTAGGATATGATGTTGTGCGTATTTCAGAAAGCAAAGTTACAAATAGTTCAGAAACGGATGATGCGGATATTTTAGTTTGCTATAATCCATTTAAAACTTTGGATATAGAAAAAATGAAAAATTTAAAATATATAATGTTAACAAGTGTAGGATTTGATCAACTTCCAAAAGAAAAAGTTTTAGCTAGAAATATACAAGTTACTAACAATAGAGGTGGATATAGCATTCCAATGGCAGAATGGATAGTTATGTGTATATTGGAAATATATAAAAGAGCAAAAATGTTTTATAATCAACAACAAGAAAAAATTTGGCATATGGATTTAGTTTCTATAAGTGAGTTATATGGTCAAAGAATAGGATTTTTAGGAACAGGAACTATTGCTATAGAAGCGGCAAAAAGACTTCAAGGATTTGGTGTAGAGATTTGGGGCAATAATACTAATGGAAGAGATGTAGAATACTTTGACAAGTGTTTTAGCAAAGATGAAATTGATGAGATATTTAAAAATTGTGATGTTGTAGTAAGCACAATGCCTTGTACGAAGGAAACAGAAGGCATGTTTGATAAAGATAAATTCTCTTTAATGAAAGAAGGTTCTAGTTTTATAAATGTAGGTAGGGGTAAACTTGTAAAAGAAGATGATTTAATTCTTTATTTAGGTAAATTTAAAGGTGTTGCACTAGATGTATTTGAACAAGAACCTTTACCAAAAGATAGTTTATTATGGGATGCTGAAAATGTAATCGTTACACCACATAATTGCTGGGTTTCAGAAAAAAATCCTATAAGAGTAGAAAAATTAATGTATTCTAATTTGAAGAAATACAAAGAAGGAAAAGAATTAGCAAATATAGTAAATGTAGAAAGAGGATATTAATTTAAATAAATTTAATTTCTATAATGTCTTCTAAAATAATATATAAATTTATGATAAGATAGATAAGGCTAATTTATATTTAGTTAAATTAAAGTTAAGATTAGCGTAAAAAATATAATTTAGATAATACTATGATTATATAAAAAATTAAGGAGTTTTTAATATATGAGTGCTCAAAAGAGAATTGAAGAATTAATAAGTTTAATAAATTATCACAATGAAAAATACTACAATCAAGATTCGCCAGAAATAGAAGACTTTGAATATGATAATTTGATGAAAGAATTAATCAAATTAGAAGAAGAAAATCCAGAATTAAAGAGAAATGATTCTCCATCAAATAGGGTTGGAGGGAAACCATTAGATAAGTTTGAACAAGTTGTACATAAAATACCTATGCTAAGTCTTTCTAATGCATATTCATGGGAAGATTTAAAAGATTTTGATTCAAGAGTAAGAGAAGCTGTTGGGGCAGATGTTGAATACGTAGTTGAATTTAAAATAGATGGTTTATCAGTTGGGCTTAACTACAATAATGGAATATTTGAAAGTGGAGCAACTAGAGGAAATGGTATAGTTGGAGAGAATATAACTAAAAATTTAATGACTATAAAAAATATACCTCTTAATATAGATGAAAAAGGTGAACTTACAGTAAGAGGAGAAGTTTATATATCTAAAAAGGATTTTGAAGAGATAAATAAAATTCAAGAGGAACAAGATCAACCGCTATATGCAAATCCAAGAAATTTAGCAGCAGGTTCTTTACGCCAATTGGATTCTAAATTAACTGCAAAAAGACCATTAGATATATTCATATTTAATTTAGAAGATATAAATTCAAAACAATTTAAAACACATAGTGAATCATTAGAATACTTAAAGCAACAAGGCTTCCATGTAAGTCCAGAGTTCAAAGTATTCAAAACTATGGATGAAATAATCGAACATATTAAATATTGGACAGAACATAGGGAAGACTTAGGTTTTGGAATAGACGGTATGGTAATAAAAGTAAATAATTTAGCACAAAGAGAACAAATGGGTTATACTGCAAAAAGTCCAAGATGGGCAATTGCATATAAATTCCCAGCAGAAAGAAAAGAAACTAAATTATTAGATATAGTTGTAGAAGTTGGTAGAACAGGAACAATAACTCCAACAGCAGTTTTAGAACCTATAAGATTAGCAGGAACTACAGTAAGTAGGGCTACACTTCACAATGAAGACTATATAAACGAAAAAGATATAAAAATAAATGATACAGTATTAGTTCAAAAAGCAGGGGATATAATACCACAAGTAGTAGAAGTTATAAAAGAAAAGAGAACTGGTGAAGAAATCGAATTTAAAATGCCAGAAGAGTGCCCTGTTTGTGGCGAGCCAACAGTAAGACTAGAAGGAGAAGCAGCTGTTAAATGTATAAATATATCTTGTCCTGCACAAATTAGAAGAGGAATTATCCATTTCGCATCAAGAGAAGCTATGGACATAGATGGATTAGGTGAATCAATAATAACATTATTGTTAAAACAAGACTTAATAAAAGATATATCTGATTTATACTACCTTAAAAAAGAACAAATATCAGTGCTTGAAAGAATGGGAGACAAATCTGCAACTAATTTAATAAACGCTATAAATAAATCTAAAGAAAATGATTTATGGAGATTTATAAATGGATTAGGTATAAAATTAATCGGAACAAAAGCAGCAAAAATATTAGCAAGTGAGTTCAAAGATTTAGATAAATTAATGAATGCAACAGAACAAGAATTAATAAACTTAGAAGAATTTGGTCAAACTATGGCAGATAGCGTAGTTGAATTCTTTAAAGAAGAAAAGAATATATCAGTTATAGAAAAATTAAAAGAAGCAGGAGTCAACACAAAGCTAATAGAATCAGATGATGCAGATATACCAAAAATATTTGAAAAAATGAAGATAGTTTTAACAGGAACTCTTCCAACTTTAAAAAGAAATGATGCAAAAGAAATGATAGAAAAAAGAGGCGGAAAAGCAACTTCAAGTGTAAGTAAATCTACTTCTTTCGTTCTGGCAGGGGAAGAAGCGGGTTCAAAACTTACAAAAGCTAATGACCTTGGAATAAAAGTTATAGATGAAGAAAAATTCTTACAATTAATAGACTTAAAAACTACTGATGAAGTTATAAATAATTTAGAAAACTAATGAAAAAGAACTGTTATAACCTTAAAATACGTATATAAAAGTTGATTTTACCTTATAAATGTAGTAAATTAGTCAAAGAAGTGCTAGAATTATTTAGAGAATGAAGTTAATTTAACGGAATTTAAGTTTAATATTTAAGAGAAGTATTTGATTTTAGAAAGGAAAAAACATGGCTAGAATTGATGGTAGAGAGTTTGATCAAATTAGGGATTTAAAAATAACTAGGAATTATACAAAATATGCAGAGGGGTCTGTATTTATAGAAATGGGTGATACAAAAGTTTTATGTAATGCATCTATAGAGGATAAAGTTCCTCCCTTTCTAAGAAACACAGGAACTGGATGGATAAATGCAGAGTATTCTATGTTACCTAGATCAACTCAACAAAGAAAAATAAGAGACGCATCTAGAGGAAAAATAGATGGTAGAAGTCAAGAAATACAAAGATTAATCGGAAGAGCTATTAGATCAGTAGTTGACTTAGATAAATTAGGAGAAAGAACTATCTGGATAGATTGTGATGTAATTCAAGCAGATGGTGGTACTAGAACAGCTTCAATAACAGGGGCTTTCGTAGCTGTATTAGACGCTATCAACAAATTACATAAAGAAAAAGCAATAAAACATATGCCAGTTAGAAACTTTGTATCAGCGATAAGTGTCGGTATAGTAAATGGGGAATATTTACTTGATTTATGTTATGAAGAAGATTCTAACGCACAAGTAGATATGAACATAATAATGACTGACAAAGGCGAATTTGTTGAATTACAAGGTACAGGGGAAGAATGTCCTTTCTCAAGAAAAGATTTAGAGAAACTTCTAGAATTAGGTGAAAAAGGTAATAAAATGTTACTTAAAGCTCAAAGAGAAGCATTAGGTGAAATAGCAGACGAAATTTTAGGCGTTGATTATGGAAATGATGTAGTAATTGCTACAGGAAATGCACATAAATTAGAAGAAATAGGTGACATATTAAAAGACTTGGATTATAATATATATTCATTGAAAGATGTCGACCTTGGAGGCCTAGAAATAGAGGAAAATGGTAAGACATTTGAACATAACGCTTTAATAAAAGCTAGAGAGGTTGCTAAAAGAACTAAAATGATAACGATAGCTGATGACTCTGGATTAGAAGTCGATGCAATAGGTAAAAAACCTGGAATATATTCTGCTAGATATGCAGGAGAAAATGCTACAGATGAAGAAAATAGAGCTAAACTATTAAAATCATTAGGAAATACACCTATGAGTCAAAGAGGAGCTAGATTTGTTTGCTGTATAGCAGTTGTTTTCCCTGATGGAAAAGAATTCGTTGTTAGAGGTACTTGTGAAGGTACTATAGGATTCGAAGAAAAGGGAAGTAATGGATTTGGATATGATAACTTATTTATAGTAAACAAATACGATAAAACATTTGCTGAATTACCAGCTACAATAAAAAATGCTATTAGCCACAGGGCAAATGCTCTTCAATTAATGAAAGAAGAACTATCAAGAAGAGTTGGAAGATAAATAATATACAAGGTAGTGGACATGATGAGAATAGGAATAATTAGTGATACTCATAGATTTACAAAAGCGATAGATCATGCAATCCCTTATTTACAAGATTGCGATTTAATTGTTCATGCGGGAGATAATATTGATGATGCCGATTATATAGAAGCTGTTACAGATATTCCTGTTGTTGCTGTAAAAGGAAATTGTGACTTTTATTCAGATCCAGGAAAAGATGAAGAAACTTTTATGGCAGAAGACAAAAGAGTTTTTGTTTGCCATGGCCATAATTATGGAATAAAATATAGTATGTCTGATTTGCTTAATAAGGCATTAAATTCAAATATAGATATAGTAATATTTGGACATTCACATATACCATTTTATCAAGAAATAAGAGGTATTATATTTATTAATCCAGGAAGCGTATCATTGCCAAGAGGAGGTTCATCTAAAGGACTTGGCATATTAGATATAGAAAATGGAGAAATTACATATGAAAGAATAGAAATATAGCCCCCTTAATTCTATATGAATACTTGTAAATAAAAAAATGGTTGTGATATAATTAAAGAGTTAGATATTTATTAGAATTAAATTAAAAATTATTCTAAAATGATTACATATATATTTAGGAGGATAAAGTTAGATGAAAGCAGAATTAATTAAAAAAGAAGGTAACGTTGTAAATTTCAAATTAACTATAGACAACGACAAATTTGAAGCTGCTATAAACAAAGCTTACAATAAAAATAAAGGAAGATTTAATATAGCAGGATTCAGAAAAGGTAAAGCGCCTAGAAGAATAATAGAAAATAACTATGGAAAAGGTGTATTCTACGAAGATGCTATAGATATAGTATTCCCAGAAGTTTACCCAAGTGCATTAGATGAGTTACAATTAGCTCCAATAGATAGACCAAGCATAGATGTTGAAGAAATAAGCAAAGACAATGGTTTAGTATTAGTTGTTCAAGTTGAAGTACAACCAGAATTCGAATTAGGTCAATATAAAGGTATAGAAGTTGCTAAAGTTGACTATAATGTAACTGACGAAGAAGTAGATGCTAAATTAAACGAATTACAAGAAAAAGCTTCTAGATTAGTAGATTCAGATAAAGAAATAGAAAATGGAGATACTGCTAATATAGACTTCGAAGGATTCAAAGATGATGTAGCTTTCGAAGGTGGAAAAGCAGAAGGACATAACTTAGTTATAGGATCAGGTTCATTCATACCAGGATTCGAAGATCAATTAATAGGTAAAAAAGCAGGAGAAGAAGTTGACGTTAACGTTACTTTCCCAGCTGACTACCATGCAGAAGAATTAGCTGGAGCTCCAGTTGTATTCAAAGTAAAAGTAAATGCAGTAAAAGTTAAAGAATTACCAGAATTAAATGATGAGTTCGCTCAAGATACTACAGAATTCGAAACTTTAGCAGAATTAAAAGCTGATTTAAAAGCTAAAGCTGAAGAAGAAGCTGCTGCAAAAGCTAAATCAGAAGAAAGAAATGCAGTTGTAGAAGCTGTTGTTGCTAACACAGAAGTAGAAGTTCCAGAAACTATGGTAAATGCTCAAATAGACAGCTCAATAATGGAACTTAACTACTCTTTACAATACCAAGGATTCAGCATAGAACAATTATTAGAAATGACTGGTAAATCTATGCAAGAATTAAGAGATGAAAGAAAAGAAGACGCTGAAAAATCAGTAAAAGCTTCATTAGTTGTAGATGCTATAGCTAAAGCTGAAAATGTTGAAGTTTCTGAAGAAGAAGTTGAAGCAGAAGTAGCTAAAATGGCTGAAGCATACAACATGACTTTACCACAAATAAAAGAAGCTTTAAAATCAAATGATTTAGAAGATATAAAAGGTCAATTAAGAATAAGAAAAACTATAGACTTCTTAGTTGAAAATGCTGTTATAGCATAATTAAAAAAATTTTTTTAGTAGTAGTTTTAATAAACTACTACTAAATTATCCACGAAATATAGAGGGGGTATGAATTATGGCATTAGTACCTACAGTCGTAGAGCAAACAGGTAGGGGTGAAAGAGCCTATGATATATATTCTAGACTTTTAAAAGATAGAATAATATTCTTAAGTGATGAAGTAAATGACACTACAGCTAGTTTAGTAGTAGCGCAGTTATTATTTTTAGAGGCTGAAGATCCAGATAAAGATATACATCTATATATAAACTCTCCAGGAGGAAGTGTAACAGCTGGTATGGCTATATATGATACTATGCAATATATAAAACCAGATGTAAGCACTATATGTATAGGTATGGCTGCTTCAATGGGTGCATTTTTATTAAATGCAGGAGCAAAAGGAAAGAGATTTGCATTACCAAATAGTGAAATAATGATACACCAACCTTTAGGTGGAGCAAAAGGTCAAGCTACAGACATAGAAATCCATGCTAAATGGATTTTAAAAATAAAGGAAAGATTAAATAAAATACTTTCTGAAAGAACTGGGCAACCAATAGAAAAAATACAAGAAGATACAGAACGTGACAACTTTATGAGTGCTCAAGAAGCAAAAGAATACGGTCTAATCGATGAAGTAATAGAAAAGAAGTAATTGAAAAAAGAGCGTAGTTTTAGGAAGAGGTGCTTAATATGTCAAAATACGAAGATAAAAGACAATTGAAATGTTCATTCTGTGGAAAGACTCAAGATCAAGTTAGAAGATTAATTGCAGGGCCAAATGTTTACATTTGCGATGAATGTGTTGAGCTTTGTGATGAAATAATACAAGAAGAGATGGAAGAAACCGTAGAAGAGGAGACTCTATCTCTACCAAAACCTAAAGAAATGATGGAAATCTTAAATGATTATGTCATAGGTCAAGAAAGAGCTAAAAAGATATTATCAGTAGCTGTATATAACCACTATAAGAGAATATATAGCAAAAAAGGAAATTCTAAAGATGTAGATATCCAAAAAAGTAATATTCTTTTACTAGGACCAACTGGTTCAGGTAAAACTTTATTAGCTCAAACATTAGCAAAAACATTAAATGTTCCATTTGCTATGGCTGATGCGACATCTTTAACAGAAGCTGGTTATGTTGGAGAAGATGTTGAAAATATCTTATTAAAACTTATCCAAGCTGCTGATTTTGACATAGAAAAAGCAGAAAGAGGCATAATCTATATAGATGAAATAGATAAAATAGCAAGAAAATCAGAAAATCCATCTATCACTAGAGATGTTAGTGGTGAAGGTGTTCAACAAGCATTATTAAAAATACTTGAAGGAACAGTTGCTAATGTTCCACCACAAGGCGGAAGAAAGCATCCTCATCAAGAATTTCTTAAAATAGATACAACAAATGTATTATTTATTTTAGGTGGAGCCTTCGATGGAATAGAAAAAATAATTCAAAGACGTGGAGAAACTAAAACTCTTGGATTTGGAGCAAAAATAGAAAGTAAAAAGAATGTAGATTTAGGAAAAATATATTCAAAAGTTCTACCTGAAGATTTACTTAAGTTTGGTATAATACCAGAATTTATAGGTAGAATACCAGTTGTTGCAACATTAGAACTACTAGATGAAAATGCACTAATGAGAATATTACAAGAACCAAAGAATGCTTTGGTAAAACAATATAAAAAATTATTAGAGCTTGACAATGTAGAATTAGAGTTTGAAGACGAAGCGTTAAGAGCTATTGCTAAAAAAGCTATCGAAAGAAATACAGGTGCCAGAGGACTTAGAAGTATCGTTGAAAGTGTTATGATGGAAAGTATGTATGAAGTTCCATCTAGAGACGATATCAAAAAGGTAATAGTTACTAAAAAAGCTGTAGAAGGTGATGGCGAACCAGTAATGGTACTTAAAAATCAAGAAGAAAGTGCATAATATGCACATAAATTGAATTTGAAAAGGAGCTTGTTTAGCTCCTTTTTTTAAATATTAAATTAATTAGATATTCTAATTAATTTAATTGAAAAAATAATAGTATATTTCTATTTTTGTTGAAAATTGAACTATGTAAATATATAATATAAAAAGCAATATAAAAATTATACTTAATTTTTATAGAAGTTTATATAGTAACTGTATTATTGTAAAATAGGTATATACATTGCAATAAATTACTAAGGAGTGAAATTATGGAAAGTAAATACATTAAAATAGAACGTACATTACCATTAATTCCACTAAGGGGATTAGCAATTTTTCCATACACGATATTAAACTTTGATATAGGTAGAGAATCATCATTAAAAGCTTTAGATGAAGCGATGCTTGGTGATGAACTTATATTCCTAACCTCTCAAAAGGAAGCAGAAATTGATGAACCTACAGAGGAAGATTTCTATCATGTTGGAACAATTTGTAAGGTAAAACAAATGATAAAATTACCTGGAGACACAGTTCGTGTTTTAGTTGAAGGTATATCAAGAGGTACAATAGAGGAAATTAATCAAGATAAGGGGTACTTTGAGGCTGTTATAGATGAAATAGTTTATAATGAAGATGAAATTGTAAATGATATGGAAGTAGAAGCCTTAATAAGAAATGTTTTAGAATCTTTTGAAGAATATATAAATATCGGAAATAGAGTATCTCCAGAAATCTTAGTATCTTTAGAAGAAATAGAAAATCCAGATAGATTTGTAGATACTATAGCTTCTAATATATATTTAAAACCAGAACAAAAACAACAAATATTAGAAGAGTTTGATATAGCTAAAAGATTAGAACTTTTATATTCAATACTTTTAGAAGAGATAGATATATTAAAAATCGAAAAGAAAATAACTTTAAGAGTTAAAAAACAAATGAATAAAGTTCAAAAAGAATATTATTTAAGAGAACAACTTAAAGCTATACAAAAAGAATTAGGTGAAGAAGAAGATATAAGTTCTGAATCACAAGAATATAGAGAAAAACTTAAAAAGATAAAAGCACCTAAAGAAACAAAGGCAAAAATTCAAAAAGAAATAGATAAATTCTCTAGAATATCACCTGCTTCACCAGATATATCTGTAAGCAGAAATTATTTAGATACTATATTCTCATTACCATGGAATAAAGAAACTAAAGATAAATTAGATATCAAAAAAGCTAAAGAAGTTTTAGATAAAGAACACTATGGAATGGAAAAAGTAAAAGAAAGGATATTAGAATTCTTAGCAGTTAGAAGTTTATCAAAATCATTAAAAGGACCAATAATCTGTTTAGTTGGACCTCCAGGTGTAGGTAAAACATCTATAGCGAAATCAATTGCAGCGTCTTTAAATAGAAAATTCGTAAGAATTTCTCTTGGTGGTGTAAGAGATGAAGCTGAAATAAGAGGTCACAGAAGAACTTATGTTGGTGCTATACCAGGTAGAATTATAAATGGAGTAAAAGAATCGGGAACAAAAAATCCTGTATTCTTATTAGATGAAATAGATAAAATGGCATCTGATTATAAAGGTGATATATCTTCTGCAATGCTAGAAGTTTTAGACCCAGAACAAAATAAAAACTTTGTAGACCACTATTTAGAAATACCATTTGATTTATCTAAGATTTTATTTGTTACTACTGCAAATAGTTTAAGTACTATACCAGGTCCATTACTTGATAGAATGGAAATTATAGAATTATCAGGTTATATTGAAGAAGAAAAATTAAATATAGCCCAAAAATATCTATTAGTAAAACAAATAGAAGAAAATGGTCTTAAAGAAGATTTCGTTAAAATAGACGACGAAACTATGAGAGATATAATAAGTTACTATACTAGAGAAGCTGGTGTTAGAACTCTGGAAAGAACTATAGGAAAGATATGCAGAAAAATAGCTAAAAAATATGTAGAAGATCCAACTTTAACTGAAGTTGTGGTTAAAAAAGAAGACCTAGAAGAATATTTAGGCAAAGACAAATATACATTTGATTTAGCTGGTGTTAAACCAGAAATTGGTATGGTTACAGGGCTTGCATGGACTGCTGTTGGTGGAGTAACTTTAAATGTAGAAGTTAATGTATTAAAAGGTAAAGGACAAGTTGTATTAACTGGTCAATTAGGAGATGTTATGAAAGAATCTGCTCAAACTGCAATTTCATACATCAGATCAATATCAGATAGATTTGATATACCAGATGACTTCTATCAAACTAAAGATATCCATATACACATTCCAGAAGGAGCAACACCAAAAGATGGCCCATCTGCTGGGGTAACAATGGCTACTGCTGTAATTTCAGCTTTAACTAAAATACCTGTAAGATGTGATGTTGCAATGACAGGAGAAATAACTCTAAGAGGTAGAGTATTACCTGTTGGAGGAATAAAAGAAAAATTACTTGCTGCACATAGAGCAGGAATTAAAAAGGTATTGATTCCAGAAGAGTGTAAAGCACAATTAGATGAGATACCACAAAATGTAAAAGATCAAATGGAATTTGTATTAGTTAAACATTTAGACGAGGTATTAGAGCATGCTCTAGTAAAAGATGGTGATAAAAATGAAGATTAGAAGTACAGAAATAAAAATGAGTGCAACGAAAAGGCATCAATATCCGGCTGAAGGGCTACCAGAAATAGCTTTAGTTGGTAGATCTAATGTTGGAAAGTCTTCTTGTGTAAATGCACTTTTAAATAGAAGAAACTTTGCGAGAACTAGTCAGACCCCAGGAAAGACTAGAACTATAAACTTCTATTTAATAAACAACGAATTCTATTTTGTTGACCTTCCAGGATACGGATATGCAAAGGTTGCAAAATCAGAAAAAGACAAATGGGGAAATATAATGGAAACTTATCTAGGAGATAGAGAAGAATTATGCGCTATTTTCTTATTAGTTGATATTAGACACGAACCAACAAACGACGATGTTATGATGTATGAATGGATAAAACACTTTGGATATGAATGTGTTGTAATTGCTACAAAAGCAGATAAAATATCTAGAGGACAATATCAAAAACATATGAGTATAATAAGAAAAAAATTACAATTAGAAAAAGATGAAAAAATAATTCCTCTTTCTTCAAGTAAAAAGACTGGTGTAGAAGATGTTTGGAATGAAATGGTTAGTCAATACAACAAACACGGATACGAAATAACAGTAGACTAATAATATATAAATTTAAAAAATCTATACTGAAATATATTGTTTAACTAAAAATCTTAAAACAATATATTTTAGGTATAGATTTTTTTGTAACAAAAATCCTACTAAATAAATATGATAATATAGAGTTTTTTTTAGGAGGTCTTTTTATGACAGGTAAAACAAGAAAGATGTTTCCAGGGGGAAACACAGCGAATGGATTTTATTCATTTTTTGATTATATAATACCGAATGATGTAAATAGGATTTTTTGTTTAAAAGGTGGTCCAGGAGTTGGAAAATCATCTTTTATGAAAAAAATGGCTAAGGAATTTACAAAAATGGGTTACGATGTTGAGTTACATTATTGCTCATCAGACCCAAGCTCTTTAGATGGAGTAGTTATAAAAGGATTAAATGTTGTTATGATAGATGCCACAGCACCACACACTGTAGATCCGAAAATACCTGGTGCAGTTGATGAAATTTTGAACTTCGGAGAATTTTGGGATGTAGATAAAATCGAAAAAAATAGAGAGGAAATAGCAAGTTGTAATTCTGATATAAGTGAATGTTTCCAAAGAGCATTTAGATTTTTAAAATCAGCAGAGCCTATTTATATGGACGCTGATTCAAAAATTTCAAAATGTATAGACTCTACAAAAGTAAGTGAAATAACTTATGAATTTATCGAAAAAATATTTAAAGATGTTGGGTTTAGTGGGAAAAAATCATGTGTAAGACATTTATTTGGTTCAGCAATAACACCAGTAGGATATCTAGATTATAGCGATAGTTTATTTGAAGGAGTAAAAGATATTTATTATTTAAAAGGTGATATCGGAAGCGGAAAAACGCAATTTTTAAAATCACTTTATACTAGAGCAGAGCAAAAAGGTTTAGATGTTGAAGTTTATCATTTTCCACTAGTAGTTGATAAATTACAAGCTGTATATATTCCAGAATTAGATATAGCAGTTACTACAAGCCAAATATTCAAAGAAAAAGAAATGATAGATTTGAATACTTGTATAGATGAAGATAAATTAAGCAAATATTTAAATGATGTTAAATTTGATAAGGATTTAGTAGATTATCTTATGAATAATGCTATTTCAAATTTAAAACGAGCAAAGGCAAATCATGATATTATAGAAAGTTATTATGTTCCTGCAATGGATTTTGATAAGATAGAAGTTCTGAAAAAGCAAGTTATCGATAGAATTTTAAAATATAAAAAATAAGAAACTATAGTTAAAAATAGGAGTAGGAAATCATTAAGGAATGTAATGATTTCCTACTTTTAGGTTAGTTACAAGCATGTATTTGCAAAATAAATTTATTTATGCACTTTAGGAAGTAATACATGTTTATTGAGCAACAATACAATTTATATCATTAATAGACTTAGACACAATATTTATGAAATATTTGTGTAATCTAAGGTCCTCGGTTAATTCAGGATGGAAAGAAGTAACAAGCATATTGTCTTCTTGGGCTGCAACTATATTTCCATCAACAGTAGATAAAATCTCTACATTTTCACCTACAGATTCTATATAAGGAGCTCTTATAAATACCATATCGATGTCTTCTCCAACACCTTTTACAGGAGCTTTTGTTTCAAAACTTCCTAACTGTCTGCCATATGCATTTCTGATTATACTTATATTCATAACACTAAGATGACTGTAATCTTCATTTACTATATTTTTAGCTAATAAAATCATGCCAGCACAAGTTCCCCAAACAGGCATATTGTTTTCAATTCTAGATTTTAATTTATCGTAAAGACCTAAAGTTTTGATTAATTTTCCCATAGTGGTACTTTCACCACCAGGAATAATTAGACCATCTATAGTATCAATATCTTCTTCATATCGTACATCTATAGCTCCTATACCTAAGGATTTAAGTATTTTTAGATGTTCACGATATGCACCTTGCATTGCTAAAACTCCTATTTTCATATTACCAACCTCTTACTGCTAATTTTTCTTCATCTTCTAAACTATCAACAGAAATACCACTCATTGCACCACCAAGATCTTCTGATATTTCAGCAAGTTTAACAGGATTATTGTAATATGTAACAGCTTTTACTATTGCTTCAGCTCTTTTTTGAGGGTTGTCAGATTTGAATATTCCAGAACCGACAAATACACCATCACAACCAAGTTGCATCATAAGTGCTGCATCAGCTGGAGTTGCTATTCCACCAGCAGCAAAGTTAACTACAGGAAGTTTTTTATTATCGTGTACATATTTAACTAAATCATATGGAGCACCAAGATTTTTAGCTGCAGTCATAAGTTCTTCTTCGCCCATAACAGCAATGTCTCTTATATCTTTGTTCATTTGTCTCATATGTGTTACTGCTTCTACAACATCACCAGTACCAGGTTCACCTTTAGTACGTATCATAGATGCACCTTCACCAATTCTTCTCAATGCCTCGCCTAAATTTCTTGCACCGCATACGAAAGGAACTTTAAATTTACTTTTATCTATGTGGAATAATTTATCTGCTGGTGTTAACACTTCACTTTCATCTATATAATCTATTTCTAAAGCTTCGAGTATTTGTGCTTCAACAAAGTGACCTATTCTAGCTTTTGCCATGACAGGTATAGAAACAGCTTTTTGTATTTCTTTTATCATTTTAGGGTCGGACATTCTAGCTACACCACCAAATTTTCTTATATCAGAAGGAACCCTTTCTAATGCCATTACTGCGCAAGCTCCGGCCTCTTCAGCTATTTTTGCTTGTTCTGGATTTGTTACATCCATTATAACTCCACCTTTTAACATTTCTGCTAAATTTTTATTTAAATTATATCTCTCATTCATTCTAATACCTCCAAATAAATTGTTTCGTTTTTATGAGAATAATATTAGTACAATTTATTATAATTAGCAATAAAATGATTAGAAAAAATAGTTATTTATAAATTGTAATAATACAAAAATATCAAAATTTAAATAACATAAAATTGTATAGATATTGTATTGCATTAATATTTAATCGATCAAAAAACAAATAAAACTAAAACTATTATTTTATAGCATGAAAGTTTAAATAAAAACTAAATTCAGAAAAAATTACCAAAATTATGAATATAATGTATTTTTTAGGTACATAATCAAACTAACAAAAATTAAAAAAGGAGAGCGATGATTATTGATATCAAACAATTTACTATCTCTTATTCCAGAAAAGGTGGCTAGAAAATATAAAGTAATACCTATGGAATTAAATAATGATATTTTAACTGTGGAAGGAATCAAATATGATTTTCATACAATACAAGATTTAAACATAATAACAAGAAAAAAGATTAAGTTCAAAGAATGTTCAAAGGAGCAAATCATTAAAGAAATAGAATCTATCTATGGAAACAATGTTGAAGTAAATGAAGATTATGCATATAGAATATTTGAAGATATTTTAGAAAAGGCAGTTATTGAAAATGCCAGTGATATACATATAGAACCTTTCGATAATTATTTAATAATTAGATTTCGTGTTGATGGCGAGTTATATGAAGCATTTAAATATACGATGGAATTACATACACCACTTACGGCTGTTATAAAATTAAAATCGGGAATTGATATAACAGAAAAAAGACTTCCCCAAGATGGAAGGGCTGAAATGAATATAAGGGATAGATTAATTGATATTAGAACATCTACAATTCCTACTACTTACGGAGAGAAAACAGTTCTTAGAATTTTAAATAGAGATAACTTTTTTAAGACAAAAGAAGAAATCGGATTTTCAAATGAAGCAATAAAAATCATAAATGAAATGATATCAAATAAATCTGGAATAGTATTGATAGTTGGTGAAACTGGATGTGGTAAAAGTACAACAATGTATTCATTATTAAATGATTTAAACAGTATTTCAAGAAACATTATAACCGTAGAAGACCCAGTGGAATATAAGATGGAAGGAATAAATCAGATACAAGTAAATACGAAAGTTGGTTTAACCTTTGAAAAGGGATTAAGAGCTATTTTAAGACAGGACCCTGATGTAATAATGATTGGTGAAATAAGGGACTCCGAAACAGCTAAAATAGCAATTAGATCATCGATAACAGGTCATCTAGTCCTAAGTACATTGCATACTAATGATACAGTGGCATCGATTACGAGACTTAAGGATATGGGAATTGATTTATACTTGATAAGTGCATCATTAGTTGGAGTAATATCACAACGATTAGTAAGAAAAGTTTGTCCAAAATGCAGTGGTATAAAGTATGATTGTGATTATTGTAGTGGGAAAGGATATTTAGGAAGAACTATAGTTTATGAGATTTTGCAAGTCGATGATGAAATAAGAGAATGCATAAGGAATTTAGATAGACACAAAGAAATACGAGAAATAGCAATAGAAAGGGGTAAGATGATTACCTTTGAAGATGGTTATATTAGTATTTCACAAAAGACATTAGCAGAAAATATATAATTGAAAAACTATAGAGTATAAGAGGTAATTTATGGAGTCTTACAAATGTGTTGTTTATGATGAAAAAAATAAACGCAAGATTATTAATTTAGAATTTGAATCTGAAGATGATGTTCTAAAATATGCAAAAGTAAATAATTTAAAATTGTCATCAGTCAAGAAAAAAAGAAAGTTATTTAGTACAAGAAAAAAATTGGGTAGCAAGGATTTAAAAATTTTATGCAAAGAAATTGGAATATTACTTGAGTCTGGTAGCGAAATAACTGGATTATTTCAAGTATTAGAAAAGCAGGCAAATAAAAAACTAAAACCAGTAATAAAACAAATATCAAATGGAATACAAGCAGGCAACTCTATAACTGAATCTTTCAGAAATACAAATGCCTTTTCGACATTTTTTATAAGCATGGTACATACAGGGGAGCTAAGTAGTAACTTAGACCAAGTTATGTACACCTTAAGTGATTATTACGATAAAGAAGCCCAATTAAAAGGCAAGGTAAAAAGTGCAAGTGTATATCCAATAATTTTATGTGTTGCAACAATATTATCAGTACTTGCGATGTTGTTTTTAGTTATACCGAAATATGAAGAAGTTTATTCACAAAGCACTGTGGAAATGCCGCATATGACTCAAATCATGATATGTTCATCTAAATTTATTAGGAATAACTTCATACTAATAATTTTAATAGGATTTATATTAACAATCTCAATTATACATTTAATTAAAAATAATGAAGATTTAAGAAGAGATATATATAAGACATTATTTAAAGTACCACAGCTAGGTGATTATATGTTGATGAATATAACAAATAAATTTTCAAAGGCACTTTATATTCTTATAAAAAGTGGTGTAGAAATAGTTAATGCAATTGAGATATCAGCCAAGGTAGTTGATAAAAAATACATATATGATGTTATTTTACATGCCAAGAATTCAATAAAAGAAGGAAATAAAATAGGAGAATCACTCAATGATATAAATTTATTTCCGACTATGTTTATAACAATGGTATCAGTAGGAGAGGAATCAGGAAAACTAGAAGAAGCTTTGGAAATGATAAACAAATTTTATGAAGGCGAAATAGATCAGAAAACAGAGGTTACTATGAAGTATTTTGAAACAGGAATTACTTTGGTAATGGGGCTTATTGTAGGGGTAGTTGTTATTGCGATGGTAATACCAATGTTTAATATGGTTTCGGCTATTTAATACAATGAGTTTTTAATAATAAAAAATAGGAGGTAAAAATATGATATTTAAAAAATTATCAAAAATAAAAAATGATATTAAAGATACAATATCTTTTAAAAAAGCAACTGTATTTGCTAAAAGAAGAAAAGGATTTAGTTTAATTGAGGTAGTAATAGCGATTACTCTAATGGCAATACTTTCTGGAATAGCAATGGCAAGTTATACAAAGGTTCAGCAAGATGCAAAGAAAAATATGGACTATACTACTGCTGCAAATATAGCGACAGCAGCACAGTTGGCAGATGCTGATGGGGTAACTGTAAGTATAGAAAGTTTGGTAAGTAATAATTATCTACAATCTACACCAAAATCTCAACAAAATAATGGAGGAGCATTTACTGTAACTGCATCCGATGGAAAAGTTATAGTTATGTTAGGGCAAGAGCAATATTATCCTAGAAAATAGTTATTAAAATTTAAGCTGTCTAACGTTATGAGGAATACCAGTATTGTAGGAGGTGATTTTATCAATAATTGTATAGTTATAAAATTAGATAATTATGATACAGAGATATCTGTTATAAATAGAAAGATGAGAAAAATAAATATAATAGATAATTTTGAAATAGAAATAGGAATAAAACATTTAATAAGTTTGGAAGCTAAAAAAGAATTTATTAAAATAATAACTTCAAAATTAAATGACTATAAACATCTTAAAGAAATATTTTTTTCAGTTCAAAATGAAGACGTAATAATTAGAGAATATCCTGAAATCCAAAGAGTAAAAAAGCGAGATTTAGATGGATATATAAACTTTGAAATTGTTAAGGATATGCCAGTTAATATAGAACACTATGTAATAAAATACAAAGTATTAAATTTGCAAAAAAATATTATGGATATACAGTTAATTTTGTTTCCGAAATATATAGAAAAAATATGTACAGAAATAGCACAAAATCTAAATATAAAACGCAAATATCTAAATATAAATTTTGATATAATACAGAAATTAATAGATAAAAAGAAAATAGATTTGGGTCATGAGAATTGTATGATTATTGAAAATAAAAGAAATTATATAATATTAAATTCTGTAAAGCAAAGAAAAATTTATACATCAACAGTATTTGAAAAATATGGGAATGAAGACTATATATTAAGCTTTTTGGAAAAAGATATACACATTTTTTACTATGGAAAAGAAGATAGTTTTATAAAAAATATTAAAGAAAATGAGTTTTGTGTGGATAAATTAAATCTAAATTTAAAAGTTAATAGTTTAAATAAGGAAGATACTGTGGATAATATTATCAACCAAAACCTAATTAATATAGGAGTTGTAGTATAAAATGGTTAAAAGAGGTAAATGTATCAACATTTTTGAGGAAAATAAGAAAAATTTAAATTTATACCAATTGAGCATTTTGATTATATTGTTGATAACTTCTATACAAATCGGAAGCAATTCAATAAAATATGCACAACTGAATGACTACATATCAAATAACTCATATAAACAAAATCCACAGGAAGAAGTTGTAAATGATTTACAAGATGAAAATTCATATACACAACAATCTAACATAAATTTTTCTAAATTAAAAGAGGTAAGTTCAATTATAGGGGAAGAAAAAATACAAAGCATTGATTTAAATTCTAACGTAATTGAAATGCAAGGTTATTGCAAAAATATAAAAATACTTGAAAAAGTATCAAATCTAAAAAATATAAAAAAATTTAATATTAAAACTTTAGAAAAAAGTGATAAGTCAGATGAATATTTTTTTGATATTGAATATAAGTAGGAGGATAAATTTGAAGTTATTTAAAGAAAATAAATCATTAGGCATTTTATTAATAGTATCTATAATTTATGTAGGTATTACATTTCTATTTATAAATCCACTTAGAATGAAAAATAATGATTTAGAAAAACAGAAATCAGAAATATTAACTTTACATCAGCAAAGAAATACTATCAACACCATTTCTAAAAAAGAAAAACAAGTGGAAGATATAATTTTACTTATAGAAAAAAATATTGGAAGTATGGTTGATATAACTTCTATAACTAAACAATCTCAACAAACAGAAAATTCAAATCAAACGATATTAGAAGTTAGATTTTCTTCTGATTTAAATGATATTTTTAACTTAAATCAGAAACTGAAAGAATTGAATTTGGAGAATTCAATAGAAACTATAAAAGTACAACGAATTCAAACCGAAAGTGATAAAAAGAGTAAAGTTAACTGTACTATAACATTTAAAGTCGTTTAAAATCTTATAAGAAAAAAATGAATTGATAAATGTAGATGAGTGGACTTATATAAGGGAAAATGTAGAACAAATATACGAAAATTTAAAAGGGAAAAAACATCTTCTTATAGAAAAATTATTTAATTGACTAAATCTATATTCATAATTAAAAATCTAAAGAAGAATGGGGGATTTAAAGTGGTAGGAAGAAATGAACTTTGTCCATGTGGTAGTGGCAGAAAATATAAAAAATGCTGCTTAGAAAAAGACAAGGCAAAAGACATTGCTAGAAATAGAATTAAATTGGGCGAAAAACAATTTGATAATGTAATTACAAAGATATCAGAGTCTACAAGTGAGGATTACAAAGCATATAAAAATAAATGTGAAGTAGACTTTGGTGTTAGTAGCTATGAATTAGAAAATTTAATGAATGTATATTATTTAGTAAACTATAAATACAATAAACAAAGTAGCTTAATGATGAACTATTTTAATAAACATAAACAAAATATTAATGATGCTGATGCTGAAATAATTGAAAATACATTAAACTCATATATGAGTGTATATCAAGTTAAGGAGAAAGATATAAATAAAGTACTTCTGAGAGATATTGTACTAAATGAAGATGTGTATGTGGAGGATATTGATCTTTTCAGTGAATTTAAGGCAGGTGATTTCTTACTCGCCAGAATAATTCCTGTGGGAAATACTAAGATTTTTGTAGATAAAGTAGTTAAGATAAATGAAAGTAGAAAGACACAAATTAAAAATGATATTGATAATAGATTTAAACAGACGAAAAAGAAATGTAAAACAAAGAAACAATGCTTAATAAATAATATCAAATTCATGTATCAAAACTTGATTGAAGTGAGAAGAGAATACATAGTAGATACTTCATGTGATGTTATAGAAGAAAATATTGAAGAAGTATTACAAGAAACTGCGGTGGAAAATAAACCGAAAGTTGTGGAAATAGACAATAAAAAACAAAAGGAAAAAACAAAAGAAAAAGAATCTAAGTTAACTTTAATTCAAAATCGTGAAAAAGAAATAGCTAATAAAGCTTGTCAAAAAGAAAAAATAGATGAAAAGCCAGTTATTGAACATGGTGAAAAGGAAATAATTTTAGAAATTGAAGAACCAATTACACCGACATTAAAAGAAGAGGTTGAAAAAGAAATTTCTCTTCCAATGGTACAATCAATTGATGAAAAGACAGTAAAAGAAATGCAACAACCAATTGTTGAACAAGCTAAGAAGGAACTTATAATAGAAGTTGAGAAACCAATAAAAGATAAAAGTGAAGATGAAATACAAATAAAAAAACAACTAGAAGAGCAACAAAAACTATTAGCAGAAAAGGAAAAGATATTAGAAGAGAAAATAAAAGAAATAGAAGAAATAAAGAAGAAGGAACAAAAAATAGACAAAGAGGAAAAAACGATAGTACAAGAAAATAAAAATGAAAAAGTAGAAGAGAAGACAGTAGTAAGATCAAAACCTAGAAAGCAAGTGATGGCTAGAATTTCTAAACATCCAGAAAGATTTAGAAATAGAAAAAGAAGAAATCAAAGATTAGAAGATAAGTTAAAACAAAGAATAAGAAAAACTAAGAAAATAGAAGGAATGATTGCTGGATTGGAATTTATAAGACAGAGAAAATTAATAAAAGACAGAGAATTGGATTTAAAAGATAGAGAACGACAATTAGATGAAAAGCTTACAAAGAAATCCTTAGAGTCTCTTGAGAATGAACCCAAGAAAACATATGAGAAACAAAATGAAAGGGTGGGGATGAATAAAGATTGCAATGTTGAAGTCAAAGAAAATATTAAAGTAGAAAATGAGAGACAATCAAGTAATATGGAAGATGTACAAACATATAAAGTAGAACAAATCGAATCGAAAATAGAAAACATATCAATGTCAAAAATGGAACAACAAATCGAATCAAAAATAGAAAACAACTTAGTTGCAAAGATGATGGTTCAAGAATTACCAAAAGAGCAAAAGATAGAAATCAAAGATACAAAACAAATTGAATGTAAAGATTCACAAGAACAATGCAAGATCTACAGCATTTTAATATCAAAAGTAGAAAATGAATACAAACAACAATGCATAAAAGCATGGAAGAATTTTAAGAAATTACATAAATCATATACTGGAAGCGAAAGTGGATGGGCAGCAGCAATTGAATATGATGTTAAAAAAGGTATAGATGATAGTGTGACACAAGAACAAATTGCTAAAAAATATAATGTAAGTGCAAGAACTTTAGGAAAAAGATATAAAGAATTGAAAATAAGTTAAAATTAGCCCTATAAAGTAGTTAAAGAATGGTAATACTACTTTATAGGGTATTTTTTATAATGAATAGGAAATTATAATTAGCTTTAAGTTGTATATAGATATAATTTCCATTAATGCGTTTCAAAAAAGTCTACATTAATTTAATAATCTTAAAATAAAGACTTTTTTATCGAAATTTCTTTGATTTAAAATGAAGAAAATAATAAAATTTATGCAAAAGTCTTTTAATATGCAAAAAAAATGATAAAATATAAAAAGAAGTATATTTATAGAGAAAGAGGTATTTTTATGAGTTTTACTTTAGGAAATCCTATTGCAGTATCAACTAATTTTATAAAATCAAACCCAGCGGTGCCAGTATATAAAGGTACAGAAGAACCAGAAAATCTATTCGGTGTTATATACCATATAGAAATTGGTTATAATGAAAACAATAAAGAAAAAATAAAACAATATATAATAATCGACTTTAAGGAGTACGACTTATCTTCAGAAAGCAAACAAGAATTAATAGCTATAGCAAAATCATACTGTGAATCAAAAAATATATCAGAAGATGATGAATTAGAAATAACTCTTCTAGATAATGAAGAAGTTGAAAACTTCTTAGAAAAAGTATTTAACAATATGAAAGTAATAAGAGGACTTATAAGTGAAAAACTTTAACAAATAAAAGCGAACTCTAAGAGTTCGCTATATTTTTGAAAATGAATACAAATAGAACGTAATTAATAGGATTTAATATGAAAGAGGAGGAAGTTTCCATGCTTAGAGTGTCTAATATTAAATTAAATATAGATGACAATAAATCAAAAATAAAAAGCAGTTTATTAAAAAAATTAAAAATAAAAGAAACAGATTTAATTAAATATTTTATATACAAAGAATCAGTAGATGCAAGAAAAAAAGGTAAAATAGATTTTGTATATACAGTTGATGTAGTCGTAAAAAACGAAGATAAACTTATAAAGAAAAAATTAAAGGACGTTGTAGAAATCAAACAAAGAGAATATGTAGGTGTTGAATCTGGTACAGAAAAGCTTCAACATAGACCTGTTGTAATAGGAAGCGGACCAGCAGGATTATTTGCATCTTTAGTTTTAGCACAAAGAGGATATATGCCTATAATGCTTGAAAGAGGTCTTGATGTAGATAATAGAACAAAAGATATAGATAATTTCTGGGTTGACAGAAAATTTAAAAATAATTCTAATGTTCAGTTTGGAGAAGGTGGAGCGGGCACTTTTTCTGATGGAAAGTTAACTACTAGAATTAAAGACATAAGATGTAGAAAAGTTTTAACTGAGTTTGTAAATTTTGGGGCACCAGATGAAATTTTATATTCAAACAAGCCCCATGTTGGAACAGATATATTAAAAAGTGTAGTAAAAAATATAAGAGAAGAAATTAAAAGACTTGGCGGAACTGTTAAATTTGATTCTAAAGTAACCCGAATCAACATGGAAGGTTCAAAAATAAAATCAGTTATAGTTAATGACGAGGAAACAATAGAAACAAATATAGTTGTATTAGCTATAGGCCATAGTGCAAGAGACACTTATGAAATGTTACATGAAAATGGAATAAAAATAAATCAAAAGCCATTTGCTATAGGTGCTAGAATAGAGCACCCACAAATTCTTATAAATGAATCTCAATATAAAGAGTTTTATAACCATCCTAGATTAGGTGCTGCTGACTATAAATTGATTGAGCATACTTCTAATGGAAGAACAGCATATACATTCTGTATGTGTCCAGGAGGAACTGTAATTGCATCAGCCTCAGAAGAAGGTGAAGTTGTAACAAATGGTATGAGTGAACATGCTAGGGATAAAGAAAATGCAAATAGTGCCTTCTTAGTAAATGTAAAACCTTCTGATTTCGGAAGTGACCATCCGTTAGCAGGTGTTGAATTCCAAAGAAAATACGAAAGATTAGCGTTTGAATTAGGTGGAGGAAATTACAATGCACCAGTTCAGTTAGTAGGAGATTTTTTACAGGATAAAGTTACAACAGAGTTAGGTAAAGTTAAACCATCATATAAACCAGGATACAAATTTGCAGATTTAAGAGAATGTCTGCCAGATTTCGTATGCGAAACAATGAAAGAAGCTTTACCAAAATTAGATAATAAATTAAAGGGATTTGCAATGCATGATGCTGTTTTAACTGGTGTAGAGACTAGATCATCTGCTCCTATTAGAATAGTTAGAGATGAAGAAACTCTAGAATCTGTAAGCTTAGAAAAATTATATCCATGTGGAGAGGGAGCAGGGTATGCCGGTGGTATAGTAACTGCTGCTGTAGATGGTATAAAATGTGCTGAAAAAATAATTGAAAACTATTCAAAAATACAATAAGACAAATTAAATTTCAACTTTATGGTAAAAACTAGAATTATATATAAAAATAAGGAAATATATGTAATTTTAATGTTAAGTTTATATTAAGAAATTAACAAAGCATAAAAAAAGTATTGAAGTTTATATTTATAACATTATAAAATAGACATGTACTTAAATATGAATAGAAGTAGAATACAAATATAAATTATTTACTTAAGGAGGAATAAAGTGCAAATTGTTATAAGTCTTTTAGGAGGTCTAGGTTTATTTTTATATGGTATGAACCTTATGGGGGAATCGTTAGAAAAAGTAGCTGGATCGAAAATGAAAAAAATTATTGAACTATTGACGAAAAACATCTTTATGGGTGTTCTTCTTGGAGCTGTTGTAACAGCAGTTATACAAAGTTCTAGTGCTACAACAGTAATGGTTGTAGGTTTTGTTAATGCAGGGTTAATGGGTCTTCCACAAGCAGTTGGGGTAATCATGGGTGCCAATATAGGTACAACAGTAACTGCGCAAATTGTATCATTTGATTTAACTGGAATGGCACCACTTGCATTAGGAATAGGTATATTATTATATCTGTTTGCAGGAAATGAAAAATATAAACAAGTTGGAGAAGTGTTCATAGGTTTTGGTCTATTATTTACAGGTATGGAATCAATGAAATTAGCAGTAAGTCCACTGGCTGAATATAAAGGATTTACAGATTTATTATCTACATTCGGAAGATATCCAATATTAGGTCTTCTTCTTGGATTTGGGATAACAGCTATAATCCAAAGCTCATCAGCTGCTATGGGGATGCTTGTAGTTTTAGCATCTCAAGGATTAGTTCCACTTTCATCAGCATTACCTATATTATATGGACAAAATATAGGAACTTGTGTAACATCATTAATATCAAGTATTGGGGCAAATAAAAATGCTAAAAGAGCAGCAATGATACATTTAATATTTAATATATTAGGAACAATCATATTCTTAATCTTATTAAATGGTATAGTTGTCAAATTTGTTGTATCACTTGATCCAGGTAATGTAGCAAGACAAATAGCTAACGTACATACTATATTTAACATAGTTTCAACAATTTTATTATTACCATGTAATAAATTAATAGTTAAATTAGCGATGAGAATTGTTCCAGACAAAGAAGATGAGCTTGAAGAAGATGAATCAAGAGTAATCAAATATATAGATGACAGAATGATTCAAACTCCACCAATAGCTTTAGCTAGTACGATAAAAGAAGTAGCTAGAATGGGTGAAAAAGCTAGAGATAGTGTTGATTATGCTATGGAAGGTATATTAGAAGCATCTTCTGAAGGAATTGAGAGATGTTTTAAACAAGAGAAATCAATAAATCAATTACAAAAAACAATATTAAACTACCTTTTAAAACTATCTAAAGCACCATTAAGTGAAGAAGATAGAGAAACTGTAGACACATTATTCAACACAGTGAATGATATAGAGAGAATCGGTGACCATGCTGAAAACTTAGCAGAAATCGCACAATCAGCTATAGATGGTCAAGTTTATTTCTCAGAACAAGGTCAAAATGAAATAAGTGATATGTATAACAAGGTTATTGCATCTTATAGTTATGCATTAGAAGCTATGGTTACATCTGATGTTAATTTAGCTTGTAAAGTTATAAAAATGGAAGAACAAGTTGATATAATGGAAGAGTCATGTAGAGTAAATCACATGAGAAGATTAAATAATAATCTTTGTAGCATAGATAATGGTATTATCTATTTTGAGATACTAGCAAACTTAGAAAGAATTTCAGACCATGCAGCAAATATAGCTGAAAAAGTTATACAACAAAAAACAAACGACAAATAATTAAACTTTATATAAAATAAAAAACGCCTTGAATTATAGAAAAATCTATTTTTCAAGGTGTTTTTTTATATAATATAAGAAATTATAATCAACTGAATGCTTTTTGAAATTCTTTGTATCATAAATAGGAAAAATATATCATTTGTAATTACATAACATTATATGATATCGTTTTCAAAAACACATAAATAATTTTACTATCGATAATTGTATAAATGAAAAAAAATAATATATTTTTGATATTTTTTATATATAAGATGTATGGTATAATTTAGATGATTAGAAGATTAAAATGTAAATAATAAATAACTTTAAAAAGAGAGGGATAACAGGAATGGCTAAATTAAATTTAGATTATAGTAAAGTTTTGGGGTTTTTAGACAAATCCGAAATTGATGCGATGCAACCATATGTAACAGTTGCTCATAATTCACTTCATGAAAGAACTGGTTTAGGAAACGATTTTTTAGGATGGATAAACTGGCCAGTTGATTATGATAAGGATGAGTTTGCAAGAATAAAAAAGGCAGCAGAAAAAATCAAATCTGACTCAGATGTATTACTAGTAATAGGGATTGGGGGATCTTATTTAGGTTCAAGAGCGGCTATAGAAATGTGTTCTCACACTTTCAGAAATAGTTTATCAAAAGAAAAAAGAAATGCACCAGAAGTTTACTTCGTAGGAAACAGCATAAGTTCTTCTTATTTAGCTGATTTAATAGAATTAATAGAAGGTAAAGATGTTTCTGTAAATGTAATTTCAAAATCAGGAACGACTACAGAACCAGCAATAGCATTTAGAATATTCAAAGACATATTAGAAAAGAAATATGGAAAAGAAGAAGCTGCTAAGAGAATATATGCAACAACAGATGCAAAAAGAGGAGCTCTTAGACAACTAGCAGACGAACAAGGATACGAAACTTTCGTTATACCAGATGATATTGGAGGAAGATTCTCAGTGATGTCAGCAGTTGGTCTACTTCCAATTGCAGCTGCAGGACTTGATATAGATGAAATGATGAAAGGTATGGCTGATGCTAGAGAAGACTTCTCTACTGATGTTATAGACAATAACTACGCATATCAGTATGCAGTAATAAGAAATATATTACATAGAAAAGGCAAAGATATAGAGTTACTAGTTAACTATGAACCAACATTACATTATGTAAGTGAATGGTGGAAACAATTATATGGAGAAAGTGAAGGAAAAGACCAAAAAGGTATATTCCCAGCATCAGTAGATTTCTCAACTGACTTACACTCTATGGGACAATATGTTCAAGATGGGAAGAGAATATTATTCGAAACAGTAATAAATGTAGAACAAGCCAGAAAAGATATAATAATAGAATCTGATGAAGCTGATTTAGATGGATTAAACTACTTAGCTGGTAAAGGTGTAGATTATGTAAATCATAAAGCATTACAAGGAACTGTATTAGCTCATAATGATGGCCAAGTTCCAAATATGATATTAAACATAGAAAAACTAGACATATATAACTTCGGATACATGGCTTACTTCTTCATGAAAGCTTGTGGTTTAAGTGGATACTTACTAGGAGTTAATCCATTCAACCAACCAGGTGTTGAAGCATATAAGAAAAATATGTTCGCATTACTTGGAAAACCGGGTTACGAAAAAGAAAAAGAAGAATTAGAAAAAAGATTATAATATATATCTTTAGAATAAAAGATTTAAATTAGAATAAAATCCAAATAGAGTGAGAATATCATTTTATTTGGATTTTTTATTTTATAAAAACTTTTGGACTTATTTAAGTTTAATTTAAGATTTCGATAATATAATAAAATCATAGAAAAGATAATAAATATTAAAAAAGATTTATTTTAAATGTTAATAATAGAGATTGATTAAGTAAATCTTATAAATATAGGAGGATATATTATGTCAAAGAAAAAAAGTATTAGTTTAATTGTAATTGTAGCAATAATATGCTCAGTTTTAAGTTCACTATTAACCGTTGTAGTTGTAAACAAAACGGGAATACTAAATGGAACAACAAGTACAAGTCAAGGAACAAGTTCAAAAATAGTAGTTAGCAGTGATAAGAGCACAAATGTGTATCAAGCCGTAAGTGAAAAAGCAAAACCTTCAGTAGTAGGTATAACAACTACTACAGTAAGTAGCGATAATATGTTTTCTATGCCAACTGAATCAACTGGTGTAGGAACTGGTATAATAGTTGATTCAAATGGATATATACTTACAAATTCACACGTTATTTCTGATGGCAAAGCGAAAACAGTAAGTGTATTATTTAACGATGGTAGTACAGTAGATGGTCAAGTTTATTGGTATGATTCACAACTTGATTTAGCTATAGTTAAAGTCAATAAAACTGGACTTACAGCAGCTGAATTAGGAGATAGTGATAAGGTTAAAATAGGGGATATATCAATAGCGATAGGTAATCCATATGGATTAGACTTAGCAGGAACAGTTACACAAGGTATAATAAGTGGATTAGATAGAACTATATCAACTGAAGAAACGACTATGACAGGTCTTATCCAAACAGATGCAAGTATAAATGCTGGTAACAGTGGTGGACCATTATTAAATTCAAGCGGTGAAGTAATAGGTATAAACACAGCAAAAGCATCAGAAGGTGAAGGATTGGGATTCTCTATACCAATAAATACAGCAAAACCAATTATAGAATCAATAATAAAAAATGGAAGTTATGAAAAAGTAACTTTAGGGATAAAAGGTACAGATGCATCAACTTATGCTAAATACTCAAATCAACAATTAAGTTCTGAAGATGGTGTCTATGTATCAGAAGTAGTATCAGGTTCAGCAGCAGAAAAAGCTGGAGTAAAATCTGGTGATATAATAACTAAAATAGATGATACAGATTTATCAGTAATGTCAGACTTAACAAAACACCTATATAACTATACAACAGGAGATTCAGCTACACTTGTTGTAAATAGAAATGGTAAAGAAGTAAAATTAAATGTGAAGTTTTAATTAAAAATATAGAGGAACATGTGCATATAGAATATATCTATATATACAGGTTCCTTTATTTTTGTTTCCCTTTTTATATATTTTAAGTAACAAAAGCAATAATACCTTAATAGATTAATAGTATAGTTTTTATATAATATTAAATATCATTTTAAGGAAGTGGAGACTTTGGAAAAAAATATTATTAGATTTTGTGCTGATGCGGGGGGAAAGTACTGTCCATGTCATCTTGCCTATAGTGGGGATTGTATAAAATGCTCTATGATACAAGGCAAAAATAAGTGCGATTGTGATTGGCAAGGGGTTTGTACTTACAACTTACTAAATCATAGTAGGATATCTCCTATAGATGAAAGAAAAGAAATTTTATGTGACATTCTAAGTACAGAACAAATTGTTGATAATTTATATTTAATTAAAATAAAAGTACCAAAAGACATAGCAAAATACTTATATGAACCAGGGGTATATGTATTTTTAAAGGATAAAGATAAAAATAGCGATATATTTAATGCCCCTATAACTGTTATGGATATAAATGAAGAAGAAGGAATACTAGAGGTAATTATACATGCGATAGGAGCGAAAACAAAACCTATAATAAATAATGATAAAGTATACGTAAAATCACCATATTACAATGGAATATTTGGGCTTAAAGAAATCAAATCAAATAAGGAAGATAACTGTTTAATCGTTATAAATGGTTTATCTCAGGCGAATGTTATCAATGTAATTAGAAGGCTTTTAAGAAATAATAACAATGTTGAAGTATTTGTAAACGGAACTTTATTAGATATTATAAAAGAAAAAATAGAAAGTATGAACGTTAAAATTAATTATTTTAATATAGAAAAAGATAAACAGATTTTATTTAATTATATAAAAGAGAAAGAAATATCTTTTGTATATTGTGCTGCATCAGTTGAATTTAGTAGACAAATTATGAATATATTAAATAGTGTTGATAAAAATATCAAACTATCTATATCAAATAATAATTTGATTTGTTGTGGAGAGGGAATTTGTGGAGCGTGCATAGTAGATCTAAATGGAAAAAAGGTAAAGACATGTAAAGCACAAATTGATAGTAGAGAATACTTAACACATATTAAATAGAATAGAAAGGGGGAATTTTTATGCCAAAAGTAGTTGTTATAGGAGGCGGATGGGCTGGATGTGCAGCATCTATAAGTGCGAAAAAAGCAGGATGTGAGGTAGTTTTGTTAGAAAGAACAGATTTATTAATAGGACTTGGCAATGTAGGTGGAATAATGAGAAATAATGGACGATATACGGCTTGTGAAGAAGCTATAGCCCTTGGAGCAAATGAGCTTTTTAATATAACTGATAAGCATGCCATTCATACAAATATAGATTTTCCAGGTCATAACCATGCCACTATATATAATGTGACAAAAGTAGAGCCCGCTGTTAGAAGAATGCTAATAGATATGGATATAAAAGTAAAATTAATAAGTAGGGTAGTAAATGTAGAATGTGAAGATAATATATTAAAAGCAGTAATTTTAGAGAATGGTGAAACTATCTATGGTGATGCATTTGTTGATACTACAGGAACAACAGGACCAATGGGAAATTGCGAACGATATGGTAATGGTTGTGCTATGTGTGTACTAAGATGTCCGTCATTTGGAGGTCGAGTAAGTATTACATCTAGATGTGGAATAGATGATATGACAGGAAAGCGAAAAAATGGAGATTTTGGGGCATTTAGTGGCTCAATGAAGATATTAAAAACAAGTTTAAGTCAAGAAATTCAAGATAAACTAGCTAAAGATGGTCATGTTGAAATATTTTTACCAGAATATTTAAGAGATGAAAAAAAATTAGATATAAAAGTTTGCCAACAATATGCACTTCCTCAATTTGCTCAAAATGTAATCTTAATAGATACAGGGCATGCAAAACTTATGACTCCATTTTTCAATCTAGAAAAATTGAGAAAAGTGCCTGGGTGTGAAAATGCTATGATTGTAGATCCTTATGCTGGAGGAAAAGGAAACTCTATAAGATATATGGCTGTTTCTCCAAGAGATAATTATATGAGAGCACAGGGAATGTCGAATTTGTTTGTAGGTGGAGAAAAATCAGGATTTTATGTAGGTCATACAGAAGCAATTTGCACAGGTAGTTTAGCAGGGCATAATGCAGCCAGATTCTGTGCAGGGGTTGATTTTTTACAACTTCCAGAGAGTATAGCTATAGGGGATATGTTAAAATATTCTAATATAGAAATGCATAAGCAAGATGGAGATAAATTAAGATTTACATTTGCAGGTGGATTGTATTTTAATAGAATGAAAGAATTAGGACTTTATACTACAGACAAAGAGATTATTGAAGATAGAATCAAAAAAACAGGTTTATTTAAAGTGTATGATAAAAAAATAATAGGGAGTATGTTAGTGTAAATTGATTTGTACTTTAGAGTAGTTTAAGCGTTTAAAATTTTTTTTTTGTAAATAACTTTATATGATGAGTTTTTAAAAGGCATATGCTTGTTAATTTAGCATATGCCTTACTATTTATTTAGATCCTTGGCTACATTTTGATTTGCATGAAGAACAATCACAATGAGCAGAATTTGATTTATTGTTTTTAGAATAGTAATTTAGTAAAATAACGGTAAAAATAATAACAATTACAAAAGATGCAAATTGTCCTACAGATATCCCTGTTTTACCAAATGCTATTAAAGAACCAACAAAGTTGAATGAGAAACCTACAATCCATGCTAAGCCGAATTGATAGAATAAAGAAGCAAACATCATTTTATTTCCATATTCTTTTCTCATAGTAGCTAAAGTTGCTATACATGGAGTATATAAAGCACAGAAAACTAAAAAAGTATAAGCTGTTATAAAAGTAAATACAGTGCCAATGGCAGCATTATTTCCAAATAAAATTAAAATAGTATTTACAACAACTTCTTTAGCGCCTAAACCAGTTATTAATGCTACTGATATTCTCCAATCATTAAACCCTAATGGAGCAAAAATAGGTGCCATAGCCTTACCTAAATAAGATAAGAAACTTGTGTTTATATCTTCTGTGAATCCTCCAAAGTTGAATGAAGACATTGCCCATATAATTACAGACATGAAGAACATTACCGTTACAACTTTGTATAAGAATCCTCTTGATTTATTCCAAGCATTTTTTAGAAGCGCATTAAGTGTTGGAACTCTATATTCAGGAAGTTCTAATACGAATGGTTCTAATTCTGTTTTATATACAGTTTTATTTAAAATTAAAGCTATTAAGATAGCAACTACAATACCTAATATATATAGAGATGTAGTTATAATTGCAGCATTATCCTTGAAGAATATTTTTATGAATAAGGCGTAAATAGGTAATTTAGCACCACATGTCATAAGTGGAGAGATAAGAGCAGTTATCTTTCTATCTTTTTCACTTTCTAATGTTCTAGTCGCCATTATAGCAGGTGAAGCACAGCCCATTCCCATAACCATTGGAATAAATGCTTTACCTGATAAACCAACTTTACTCATTATTTTATCCATAAGGAATGCAGCTCTAGACATATATCCACTATCTTCAAATAGTGAAATCCCTAAGAATAAAACAAAGATTAATGGGAAAAATGGTAATGTACCACCCAAAGAACCTAATATACCGTCAACTATTAATGATTTAAACCATGGGGCAGAATTAGCTAAAAGTCCATCTACAGGAGTAATAATATAATTTTCTATTAAAGTAGTAGATAAATCCTGTAATGGGCCACCAACCCAGTCAAATGTAAATCTAAATAGTAAAAATAAAATTCCGATAAATATTGGATATGCTAAAATTGGATTTAGCACAAAATTATCTATTTTATCAGTAATACTTTTTTTATTTTTAGAATCATCTATAGTACAATCTGCTAAAATAGAATCTATCTTTTCATAAGTTTCGCTTTCTGTACCGAAATCTTCTATATAATTAGGTTTTAAATTTACAGAGTTTCTGATAATCTCTTCTAGATTTTCAGTACCGCTTTTCTTTTTCGCGATAATAGGAACAATTTGTATTCCTAATTCGTTTGCTAATTTATCATAATCAATTTGAATACCTTTTGATTCTGCTAAATCAAGCATATTTAGAAGTAAAATAATTGGTTTATTATACTTCATAAGTTGTGTAGTTAAATATAAGTTTCTAGATAAATTTGATGCATCTACAATGTTTAATATAACATCAACATCTTCATTTTCTAGAAAAGATTTAGATACCTTTTCTTCATTTGAGAAAGTATCCATAGCATAAATACCAGGTAAATCCACGATTTTAATATCTTCATTTAAATAACCTTCCTTTTTTTCAATCGTAACTCCTGGCCAGTTTCCTACATACTGATTAGAACCAGTAAGCAGGTTAAATACAGTAGTTTTTCCTACATTTGGATTACCAAATAAGGCAATGTTAATCAAAATAGCTCACCTCTCTATCTTATTGTGATGTTTTTAGCGTCATTTTTTCTAAGCGCTAAATTTAACCCTCTAAAGTTTATAACTATAGGATCACCGAAAGGAGCAATTTTTTTTACGCATATTTCAGTACCATTTATACATCCTAGTGCAAATAATCTTTTTGCAAGACGTATATCACCAGCTATATCATAAATAGTAGCTTTTTGGCCCACCTTTAAATCGTAAACAGTCATCATTAATACCTCCTAATGAAATTCATTTTCATAGTAAATCACTATAATAATATAGTAAATTTTATAGGATAAAAAGTCAAGTTTTTACACCAGGTATACATTGCCAAAAATGTATAATTAATTTAAATCTAAGTTTTTTCTATAATTTTTGTTAAAAATAGACAAAAACTGGAGATTTATCGCAAAATATTGTATTATATATAGTATATAGAGAAATATTTTTGATTAAAAACTTGTATAGTTTGACAAGTAATAAAATATATTTTTGTTTAATATATAAATATGGAGATATAATTTTATGAAAACAAAGAAAATGGTTTTTTTAGGATTAATGGTTGGATATAGTTTAGTTTTATATATATTAGAAACTTATATTCCCAATCCATTTATGGTGTTTTTTCCAGGGGCAAAACTAGGCTTGACTAATATTGTAACATTGATTGCTTTATTGATTTTCGGTTTAAAAGAAACTTTTATAATAGTTACAGTTAGGGTCATTTTATCATCTATTTTTGCTGGTCCTATGACGTATTTGCTTTTTAGTATAGGAGGTGCATATCTAAGTTTAATTTTAATGTATATAGTTAGTAAAATTAAAGGATTTTCTACAATAGGAATTAGCATCGTAGGAGCAATAGGTCATAATATAGGTCAATTATTGGTGGCAAGCGTTTTAATGGAAAATTTATTAGTAATAACATATTTACCTTTTATGTTGGTGACATCATTGGTTACCGGTTGCTTTGTTGGTTTAGTAGTTAGATTTTGTTATCCTAAGATGCAGAAGTTAACAAGTCCTTTTATTAAAACAACTTTATAAAAATATAATTTAAATGTTAGTGGTGATAATATGGAAAATAATGAATTGGAAATGATTAAAAAAGAAATCGAAGAAGTAAGGGAACAAATAAATACATATATACAATATCCAGAGATATTTGAAGATGAATTAACAGAAGCTAGTAAACAAATAGATATCTTAATAAATAAATATATATATTTGAGTAAATAACCCACAAATCTGTGGGTTATTTATTTCTTATAAAAAAGATTTAAATTATGTAAATTTCTATATGGTTTATAAATAAAATAAAGCATACACAATTAGAATAGTAGATTTATAGGAGATCTTAAGAAATCGTAAAATATAATAACTTAAATAAAAACATATTAAGTTTGAAATAGGGGGAGATTTTATCAGCGAGAAAGAGATTATTTTAAGATTGTTTATTAGCCTAATTATAGGTGGGCTTACAGGGTTAGAAAGGGAAAAATCTAATCAGTTTGCAGGATTTAGAACCCATATACTTGTTGCTGTTGGTTCTTGTATAACATCTATTACAGCTGTACAGTTATTTATATCATATAGCTCATATAGCAACATGGATCCAGCTAGATTACCGGCACAAGTATTGTCTGGAATAGGTTTTATAGGTGCAGGAGCTATTTTGAAAAACTCTAGTGGAATAACAGGATTAACTACTGCTGCTGGAATTTGGGCAACTGCATGTATAGGGATTGCAATTGGATATGGTCAATATCTTTTGGGAATTGTAGCGTGGGTTTTAGAGATGATTACTTTATTATCACTTAAGAGAATAGATAAATTATTTTTCAAAAAATCATCATGTAACTTATATCTTACAATATCAAGTTTAGATGCAATTACGACAACATTTGCTATTTTAAAAGAATGCAAGATAAGTATAAAAAACTTTGATGTAAATAGTAAAGGGGGACAGATTTGGACTGCAAAATATAGTATTAGTTATGATAGAAGGATTTTAATAAAAGAGATAGAAAGAAGAATAAGAGATGTTGATGGGGTTTTAGACTTGTATTTTTATGATAAATAGAAATATAAAAATTAACTTTTGGGAAATATTATATTATTATAATAAATATATAATTTAGAAAAAGATGGATTGAAATATGGTAAATTAGGTAAAATATAAATGTATCATATAAAATTCGAAAGGAGACGAAATATGGAAAGACAAAAGATAGAAAATCAATATAAATGGACAATTGATGAAATGTATCCTAGTGAATCAGATTTAAATAAAGACATAGACAAAGTAAAAGAATTAATAGATAAACTAGCTAGTTATAAGGGCAAATTAGCAGAATCAAAATCTAATTTATATGAAGCATTACATACTTCAGAAGATGCGGGCAGAATACTAGAAAAACTATATGTATATACACATATGAAAAGCCATGAAGATACTCGAATAAATGATAATCAAGGAAAAGCAACTAAAATAGACATGCTATCAACTGAATTATCAATGGCAACATCATATATGGTACCTGAAATAATAAGTATGGATGAAGCTAAATTAAATGAGTATTTACAAGATGAAAAATTATCTTTCTATAAAAAATATGTAGATGAAATATTAAGAGTTAAACCACATACTTTAAGTGAAACAGAAGAAGAAATTTTAGCGGCAGCATCAGATTTAACTGCTATACCAGAAAACGTATACGATATGATGTCTTATGCAGATATGCAATTCCCAGAAATTGAAGATGAAGAAGGCAAAAAAGTAAAATTAACTCATGCTAATTTCTCATTATTTTTAAAAAGTAAAGATAGAAGAGTTAGAAAAGATGCATTCGAAGGATTATACTCAGTTTATGAACAATATAGAAATACATTTGCATCAACTCTTTATGGTGGTGTAAAATCAGAAATTTTCTATGCTAAAATGAGAAAATATGAAAGTGCGTTACAAGGTTCTTTATTTAATGATGATATAAGTGTAGATGTATATGAAAACTTAATTAAATCAGTAAGCGAAAATATACCTGCATTAGATAAATATATAGATCTTAAAAAGAAATTTTTAGGACTAGATGAAATTCATATGTATGATTTATATGTTCCTTTAACAGGTGATTTTGATATGAAAATTACATATGAAGAAGCAAAAGAAATAATATTAGAAGCTTTAAAACCAATGGGAGAAGAATATTTATCTCATATAAAAGATGCATTTGAAAATGGGTGGATAGATGTATACGAAAATGAAGGAAAACAAGGTGGAGCTTATTCATGGGGATGCTATGATTCAAAATCATATATACTTATGAATTATCATGATGACTTAAATTCACTATTTACATTAATTCATGAATTAGGACATTCTATGCACAGTACTTATTCTAAATCTACACAAGATTATTTATATTCATCATATAAGATATTTGTTGCAGAAGTTGCATCAACATTAAATGAATTACTTTTAATAAATTATTTACTTAAAAAATCAAATTCTAAAGAAGAAAAAATATACTTACTAAATTACTATTTAGAACAATTTAGAACAACAGTGTATAGACAAACTATGTTTGCAGAATTTGAAAAAATCGTACACGAAACTGTTGAAGGTGGAGAGCCATTAACAGCAGAAGGATTCACAAATATATATTATAAATTAAATGAAAAATACTATGGAAAATCTTGCATTGTCGATGAGCAAATAGGACTTGAATGGGCTAGGATACCTCATTTCTATTCAAACTTCTATGTTTATAAATATGCAACAGGATTTTCAGCAGCGAGTGCATTAAGTAAACAAATACTTGAAGAAGGCGAAACTGCCGTTTCAAGATATAAAGAATTCTTAAAGAGCGGTGGTTCTGATTATCCACTTAATCAATTAAGAGCTGCAGGTGTAGATATGGAAAAGAAAGAATCAGTAGATGAGGCATTAAGTGTATTTGCTGATTTAGTAGATGAATTAGAAAAAGAATTATAAATAGATTTTATAGGAAATTATATTGATATATATTTATTAGATCAATATAATTTCCTATATGCTATAAAAATATAAAATTATAAGTTATAATTATATTAATAGATTAATTATTAGGCAATCTAAAAATTTACTTGGCAGAGATTAAAAATCTATTTTGAATAAAATTTTAATCTAAAAGCAAAGGAGTTAGTATTATTATGACGAATGAAGATATAGTTTTAAGTATAGGAACTTTAAAAGAGTATACTTCTGGAATGATAAAAAGGTGTCAAGATGCAGTGACATTATCTGTTGACAGCATGGTTAATAAAAATTTAGAACAAGCTGAAAAAATTATGGAAAGCGATGATGATATCGACTTACTTAGAGAGTACATAAGAGATAGAAGTATAGAGTTAATGGCATCAAAACACCCAATGACAAAAGACTTAAAATATATATGTGTATTATCTGATATTTCTACGGAACTAGAGAGAATAGGAGACTATGCAGTAAATATATGCAAAGAAACTATTGCAATAGGAGAAGATGAATACATAAAAGAATTAATAGATATACCTAAAATGTCTGATATGTGTTCACAAATGCTTGAAGATTTAAATAATGCATTCTTAGAAGAAGATGCTGAATTGGCATATGAAATTGCATTGAGAGACAAGGAATTAGATAGATTATATTTACAAATAAGAGATGATTCTCTAAAAGTTATGCACAGAAATCCAGAAGATAATATCAATCAAGGAGTCAGACTTCTATTTGTAGGACATTACTTAGAACGAATAGGAGATCATATAACAAATATATGTGAAAAAATAATTTATGCTAAAAAGGGAACTATGGTTGAGATAGGATAAGAGCATAAGTTTATAAGTATATCGGTTTTAATAAGGCTTACATTAAAAACTTTAAATGTAAGCCTTATTTTTTTGATTAAAAATATTATATTAAAACTACAAGATTGTTAATTGTTTTTTTAACAAATTTGTATGAGATAAAAAATATTAAACCTTATTATTAGGATTATTAGGGCGATAAAATTAACTATAATAGGTGTCATACAAATTAAAAAAGAAGTTTAACCTCAAAAAAAATAAAAAATGGAAAAATTTACAAAAAGTATTGCGAAAATATTAACAATGGGTGTACAATATAAATATCAAATTAATATATATAAAAATATTTAGATAAAAAATATTTTAACGGTTAATCAAAGTAAGAATATATAAAAAATACAAGAGGTGAATATTTAATGGAAAAAAATGTTAAACAAATGGTTGAGCAAGTAATAAAAGATGTTGAGGTTAAAAACCCAGGACAAAGTGAATTCCATCAAACAATAGAGGAAGTATTAACTTCATTAATCCCTGTATTAGAAAAAAATCCAGCTTACGTAGATACAAAAATATTAGATCGTTTAGTAGAACCAGAAAGACAAATAATGTTTAGAGTACCTTGGGTAGATGATAAAGGTGAAATACAAGTTAATAGAGGTTTCAGAGTACAATTTAACTCTGCAATAGGACCATACAAAGGTGGACTAAGATTCCATCCATCTGTTAACTTAAGTATTATAAAATTCCTAGGATTTGAACAAATATTTAAAAATTCATTAACTGGACTTCCAATAGGTGGAGGTAAAGGTGGTTCTGATTTTGATCCAAAAGGAAAATCAGATAATGAAATAATGAAATTCTGTCAAAGTTTTATGACTGAATTATATAGACATATCGGACCAAACGTCGATGTTCCAGCAGGAGACATAGGTGTTGGTGGTAGGGAAATCGGTTACCTATACGGACAATATAAGAGAATAAGAAATGCTAATGACCAAGGTGTTTTAACTGGTAAAGGTTTAACTTATGGTGGTTCTTTAGCAAGAACTCAAGCAACTGGATTCGGTATAATCTACTTTGTAGAAGAAATGTTAAAAGAAGCAGGTAAAACTATAAATGGTCAAACTGTAGTTATATCAGGAGCAGGAAATGTTGCAATATATGCAGTTAAAAAAGCACAAGAATTAGGTGCGAAAGTAGTTGCTATGTGTGATTCTTCTGGATATATATTTGATGAAGATGGAATAGATTTACCATTAGTACAACAAATAAAAGAAATAGAAAGAAAGAGAATAAAAGAGTATGCAGTTAGAAAACCATCTGCTAAATACTTTGAAGGAAATAAAGGAATTTGGACAGTTAAGGCAGATGTAGTTATACCATGTGCTACTCAAAATGAAATAGATTTAAACGATGCTAAAATAATCGTTGAAAATGGAACATTTGCAGTTGGTGAAGGTGCAAACATGCCTTGTACTAACGAAGCTGAACAATATTTCTTAGAAAAAGGAATATTATTAGCACCATCTAAGGCAGCTAATGCAGGTGGAGTTGCAACTTCAGCATTAGAAATGACTCAAAATAGTATGAGATTATCTTGGTCATTTGAAGAAGTTGATGAAAAACTTCATGGAATAATGGTTAACATATTCAAAAATACAAGAGATGCTGCTAAAGAATATGGATTTGAAGGAAATTATTTAGTAGGAGCTAACATAGCAGGATTTATAAAAGTTGCTGATGCTATGATGGCACAAGGAATAGTTTAGTAACATAACCCACTTTTAAGTTATTTTTTAATATAAATGAAATTTGAGTAAAAAGAGGAGTTATAGGATAAATTAAAATTTATTCTATGGCTCTTTTTTTTGGGAATATAATAATCTTTAAACATAAAAATAAAAAAATATGTAAAAATTTTCGCAATATACTGTAATTTTTATATTAAATATGTATAATGTATAAATAATAAAAAGACTAATCAAAAGGGCAATAGGAGAAATAAAATGATAAATAATGTAAAAGAAATCGTAGAAAAAGTTATAGCAGATGTAAAAGTAAAGAATCCAGGTCAAGAAGAATTCCATCAAACAGTTGAAGAAGTATTTACTTCATTAATTCCAGTGCTAGAAAAAAATCCAGCATATGTAGATGAAAAAATATTAGAACGTTTAGTAGAACCAGAAAGACAAATAATGTTTAGAGTACCATGGATAGATGACAAAGGTGAAATACAAATAAATAGAGGTTTCAGAGTACAATTTAATTCTGCAATAGGACCGTATAAAGGTGGACTAAGATTCCATCCATCAGTAAACTTAAGTATTATCAAATTCTTAGGATTTGAACAAATATTTAAAAACTCATTAACAGGTCTTCCAATAGGTGGAGGTAAAGGTGGTTCAGATTTTGACCCAAAAGGAAAATCAGACAGGGAGATAATGAGATTCTGCCAAAGTTTTATGACAGAGTTATATAGACATATAGGACCAGACACAGATGTTCCAGCAGGAGATATAGGTGTTGGAGGAAGAGAAATTGGTTATTTATATGGTCAATATAAGAGAATAAGAAATGCGAATAATCAAGGTGTTTTAACAGGGAAAGGTCTAACTTTTGGAGGTTCTCTAGCAAGAACTGAAGCAACGGGATATGGATTAGTATATTTTGTTGAGGAAATGTTAAAAGAAGCAGGAAAAACTATAGAAGGGAAAAGAGTTGTTGTATCAGGATCAGGAAATGTTGCGATATATGCGGTTCAAAAAGCCCAATCATTAGGAGCAAAAGTAGTTGCTATGAGTGATTCAAATGGATACATAGTTGATGAAGAAGGTATAGATGTAGAATTAATACAGCAAATAAAAGAAGTTGAAAGAAAAAGAATAAAAGAGTATGTAGATAGAAGACAATGTGCTAAATATTTTGAAGGAAAAGGTATATGGAATATTAAAGCAGATGTGGTGTTACCATGTGCAACTCAAAATGATATAAATTTAGATGATGCAAAGAAAATCGTTGAAAATGGAACGTTTGCAGTTGGAGAAGGAGCTAATATGCCTTGTACTAACGAAGCTGTTGAATATTTCTTAGAAAAAGGTGTATTATTAGCACCAGCAAAAGCAGCTAATGCAGGTGGGGTTGCCACTTCAGCATTAGAAATGTCTCAAAATAGTATGAGGTTAGCTTGGACATTTGAAGAAGTTGATAAAAAATTACACGATATAATGGTAAATATATTCAAAGATTCAAGAGATGCTGCAAAACAATATGGTTTCGAAGGAAATTATGTTGTTGGAGCAAATATAGCAGGATTTTTAAAAGTCGCTGATGCTATGATGGCACAAGGGTTAGTTTAGTATAAATTCAATGTATAAAAAAAAGTAGATTGACAATAATAAAGTATATTAGATATAATAAAAATTAATTAATAAATAAAAAGACTGAGAAAAAGAGGAGTACGTAAATACTGCTAACAGAGAGGAAAATCAATTGCTGAAAGATTTTTCTAGATAAGATTTATGGAAAGTAGCTTTGGAGTTGCTAAACTGAAATAGTAGTAAGTTTAGACGGTGAGAATCGTTAAATCTATTGAGAGTTAAGATATAATTTTAATACAATATATCTTAAAATTAAGGTGGTAACGCGAGCTTTTCGTCCTTAGATGGGATGAAAGGCTCTTTTTTATTTAAAATAATCTTATTTATTAACTTAAACTTTAAATAGTTTTAAATATAGGTTTAATTAATAATAATTATGACACCAAGCTAAGCAAACAAGGGTTGAAAGAACTTTAATATAAAATTTTAAGGAGGAAAAGATGACTAAAGCAAATTTATCAAAAACTTATAATCCAAAAGACTTTGAACAAAGATTATATCAAGAGTGGATGGATAAAGGTTATTTCAAATCAAGTCCAAATCCAGCTAAAAAACCATTCTGTATAGTTTTACCACCACCAAATATAACAGGACAACTTCATATGGGGCATGCACTTGACCATACTTTACAAGATGTTCTTATAAGATGGAAACGTATGGATGGATATGAAGCATTATGGCAACCAGGAACTGACCATGCTTCTATAGCAACTGAAGTTAAAGTTGTTGAAAAAATAAGAAAAGAAGAAGGAAAATCTAAATATGAATTAGGAAGAGAAGAATTCCTAAAAAGAGCTATGGATTGGAAAGATGAGTACGGTAGAGTTATAGTTGACCAAATGAAACAATTAGGTTCTTCTTGTGACTGGGATAGAGAAAGATTCACAATGGACCAAGGTTGTAACGAAGCTGTTACAGAGTTCTTCGTAAAATTATATGAAAAAGGTCATATATATAGAGGAAACAGAATAATCAACTGGTGTCCAGATTGTAAAACTACTTTATCAGATGCAGAAGTAGAACACGAAGAAAAAGATGGTAACTTCTATCACGTTAAATACTATCTAAAAGATAGCGATCAATATTTAGAAGTAGCTACTACTAGACCTGAAACAATGTTAGGAGATACTGGTATAGCTGTTAACCCAAATGATGAAAGATACAAAGATATAGTTGGTAAAGTTGCAATACTTCCAATAGTAGGAAGAGAACTTCCAATAGTTGCTGATGATTATGTTGATATGGAATTCGGAACTGGTGTTGTAAAAATGACTCCAGCTCATGACCCTAACGACTTCGGTGTTGGTCAAAGACATAACTTAGAACAAATCAACGTAATGAACGAAGACGGTTCTATGAACGATCTTTGCGGAAAATACGCAGGAATGGACAGATACGAATGTAGAAAAGAACTTATAAAAGATTTAGAAGAAGAAGGATTCTTAATCAAAATAGTTCCTCATCCACATGCTGTTGGTACTTGCTACAGATGTCACACAGTAGTTGAACCAAGATTATCTGAACAATGGTTTGTTAAAATGGATGAATTAGCAAAACCTGCTATAGATATATTAAAAAATGAAGAATTAAAATTCGTTCCAGAAAGATATGGAACAGGAACTTATCTACAATGGTTAGAAAACATCAGAGACTGGTGTATATCTAGACAGTTATGGTGGGGTCACCAAATACCAGCATACTACTGTCAAGAATGTGGAGAAGTCGTTGTTGCTAAAGAAGCTCCACACAAATGTGAAAAATGTGGATGCACTGAATTCAAACAAGATGAAGACGTACTAGATACTTGGTTCTCATCTGCTTTATGGCCATTCTCAACATTAGGTTGGCCACATAACACTGAAGAATTAGAATACTACTATCCAACTAACGTACTTGTTACAGGATACGATATAATATTCTTCTGGGTTGTAAGAATGGCATTTGCAGGTATGTTCTGCATGAATGAAACTCCATTCGAACACGTTTTAATCCACGGATTAGTTAGAGACTCTCAAGGTAGAAAAATGAGTAAATCTCTTGGAAATGGTATAAATCCATTAGAAGTAATAGATGAATATGGTGCAGATGCATTAAGATTCATGTTAATAACAGGAAACTCTCCAGGAAATGACATGAGATTCTACTTTGAAAGAGTTGAAGCATCAAGAAACTTCGCAAATAAATTATGGAATGCATCAAGATTCATATTCATGAATATAGATGATGAAATAATGAACGGAGTAACAAGAGAATCTGTAGAAGCTAACTTCACATTAGCAGATAAATGGATAATATCTAGAGCTAATAGAGTAGCTAAAGAAGTTACAGAAAACATGGATAAATTCGATTTAGGTATAGCAGCAACAAAAGTTGAAGACTTCGCTTGGTCTGAATTCTGTGACTGGTATATAGAAATAGTTAAACCAAGATTATACGGTGAAGACAAAGAAGCTAAACAAACTGCTTTATATGTATTAACTTACGTATTAGAAAAAATACTTAAATTATTACATCCATACATGCCATTCATAACAGAAGAAATCTACTCTTGTCTACCAACAGTAGAAGGAAGCATAATGGTTTCTGAATGGCCACACTACAAAGAAGAAGACAACATGGCACAAGATGAGGCTATGATGGAACTTGCTATGGACGGTATAAGAAATATAAGAAATGCAAGAGCTGAAATGGATGTTCCACCATCAAAGAAAGCTAAAGTTATAATAATACCAACTGAAGAAAAATTACCTGCTATAGAAGCTGGTAAAGATTACTTCGTAACATTAGCATCTGCTTCAGAAGTTCAAATACAAATGACTGAAGAAAATGTACCAGAAGATGCTGTAAGTGTTGTTATAGAAGGCGCTAAAATATTCATACCACTTGATGAATTAGTAGACTTCAGCAAGGAATTAGATAGATTAAACAAAGAAAAAGCTAAAATAGAAAGCGAAATAAAAAGAGTTAACGGAAAATTATCTAACCAAGGCTTCTTAGCTAAGGCTCCAGAAAAATTAGTTAACGAAGAAAAAGCTAAAAAAGAAAAATATGAAGAAATGCTTAAATCAGTATTAGAAAGATTAGAAAGCATCGAAGCTAAAATAAAATAATTTTAGAATAATTTAAAAAGGCAGCTATTGTAAAGTAAAATTTACGAAGGCTGTCTTTTTTTAGTTAAAAATATATAAAAATAATGATACTCTAGAAGAATATTTAAATAAAAATTAAGGTAATTTATGAATATATAAAAAAGTATTTTTATGTAGATTTTAACATGAATTTATGTCCAAAAGATGGAAATATATTATAATATATAATATGAGTAATGTATACTGAGTTATTATATAATATAAAACGTAAGTTACAATGCATAATATTAATTTAAGAAAGGAGAGCTATCAAGAAAAACTTTTTGATAGTAATACAGACGTTGAATTACCAAGAATCATTAAAATTTATAGAAGAATCTCATAAATTTGGGATTAGATTAGGACTTGAAAACTCAATGAAATTACTTGAGTTATTAGGAAATCCACAAGATAAATTAAAAATAATACATGTTGCAGGAACTAATGGAAAAGGTTCAGTATGTTCATTTATTGCAAATTCATTACAAGCACAAGGATATAAAGTAGGGCTTTATACATCTCCATATTTAGAAAAATTCACAGAAAGAATAAGAATAAACGGAGAAAATATACCAGAAGAAGATGTTGCTAGAATTGTAACATTAATGAGAGAAAAAATAGAACAAATGGTTAAAGACGGATTCGCTTATCCAACTGAATTCGAAATAGAAACTGCTATGGCATTTTACTACTATTGGGAACAAGGAGTTGACTATGTTGCATTAGAAGTAGGTCTAGGAGGTAGATATGATGCAACTAATGTTATAAAAGACTCTCTTGCGAGTGTAATAGTTTCTTTAAGTTTAGACCATATAGGAATATTAGGTGATACTCTAGGGAAAATCGCTTATGAAAAAGCAGGAATAATAAAACCTAATGGAATAACTATATCTTATAAACAACAAGATGAAGCAGCAGAAGTTATAAAAGACGTTTGTAAAGAACAAAATTCTGAGTACATAGAAGTAGATTTTGATTCAATAAATGTTAAAAAATCTGATGTATCATCTCAAATATTTGACTGCACAATAGACGGTGAAAAATTTGAAGATATGGAAATACAATTAATAGGCGACCACCAAGTTAACAATGCTGTTTTAGCGCTTACTGTATTAAAAGCAATAAGAGATAAACGTGGAGTTGTATTAAGCAATGAAGCAATTAAAAAAGGATTCCACGATACTAAATGGCCAGGAAGAATTGAAAAAATAAAAGACAATCCTGTATTTATAATAGATGGCGCTCACAATGAAGATGGAGCTAGATCACTTACAAATGCTTTAGAAAAGAACTTCAAAGGTAAAAAATTAACTTTCTTAATAGGAATGTTAGCAGATAAAGATATCGATTCTGTTTTAGATTTATTAATGGACAAGTTCGAAAAAGTTGTAACAACTACTCCAGATAGCGATAGAGCAATAAGCTGTGAAGAGTTAAAAGCTAAAATTGAAAAATACGGAAAGGAAGTTGTTGCCATACCTAAGATAGAAGAGGCTGTACAATATGTACTTAATCATGCAGAAAAAGATGAAGTAATAATTGCAGCAGGTTCATTATATATGATAGGACATATAAGAAGTATAGTTAAATAAATTGAAATTATTAAAAATAAGAAAGAGAGTTATAGAGCATATAAAAAGTTGTTCTATGACTTTCTTTTTTATTTTTACTTTACATATATTAGATAAAAAGGGACAAGCACCAGGTTATAATTTCCGAAAAAAATTAATATATTTATTGTAGTATAGTTTGAGAAAGGAGGGAGGATTTGAAGATATATATTTCTAATTATTTGTCACATAGCATAAGTATCATTAATTACGAAACTCTTGAAACGGAAAGAGAAATTGTATTGAATAATAATATTTATCCGCACCATTTTTGTGTAGACGAACAAGAGAAAAAAATATTTATACCAAGTTTAATAAATGGAACACTTTATGCGGTAGATATTATTAGCGGAAAGATTTTAGATTCTATATCTGTCGGCGGTAGTTTAAGTCAAATTTTTATGCATGAAGATGAATTATTCGTATCGAATGAAGATACAAACAGCATTTATATAATTAATAAATATACATTAGACCCAATAACTATGATTAGTGTAGATGATATGCCACATGGATTTGGTTATTATAAAAAGAATAAGCGATTATATGTTCCATGTATAAATTCAATAGTATGTATAGATATAGAGAATAAATCAATTTATAAAAAGATAGATACTGATTTTAAAGCTTGGCATTTAGAAATAGATGAAAAAAGAGAAGAAATATACGTATCGACACTGGATGGAAAATTAGTAATACTAAAGGAAGAAAATTTAGAAGTTGTAAATACATTTCAAGAACTTTTATTACCAGTTCAAATAAAATTTAATTATACTGACAATAGGGTTTATATAAGTGATTTAGGATATAATCAAATAAAAATTTTGGATTATAATTTAGGAAAATACATAGGAAAAATAAAAATAAATGGAATTCCACAAGGACTAGAAATATCTAATGATTATAGTAGGCTATTTGTATCAGATACAGAAAATGGCGAGATAAAAGTATTTGATACAAAAACAAATCAATTGATGAAGGCTATTCACGTAGGAAAAGAGCCTACAACAATAGTTTGTTTGTAGGCTACTTTTTATATGTAGTAAGTAAATTTATTACTTCGGCATACATATGAGAAGCATTCTTTTTCCAGTTATTACAAATATGATTTGCTTGTTTTTCAGAAGAAACATTTAAGTTTAAATCAATTAAATTACTCTGATTTTCAATTACTCTAAGATTTACGATGAATTCATTTTCGCTTTGCTTAACAAAACTAGATTTTACCTGGGTTTCAGCTAATAAACTTTCTTTATTTAATTTTATATAATGATCTACCTTATTAGCTGAATCTATTGGAATTTTAAGCATAAGAGATTCCAATGTTTCAAGTCCCTTTTGAGTTAGACAATAATACTCCTTATCCGAGTCCTTATATATCTTTAAAAATTTTGATTCCATAAGTTGAGATAAAAGTTGTTGCAACGAGAAGTAATTCATCATTTCAGTTTCTAAAACAACTTGAGTGATTTGAGAGTTTGTCAAATCCATTTTAATTTTATATAAAATATATAAGATTAAAAGTTTGTGGTAAGCTGTTTCTTCAGATGAATTTTCAAACATATTTATCATCCTCCACTAAACTATTATAATAATATATTAAACTAAAATATAGAAAAATAAAAGGTATAAATCATTAAATTTGAAAAGATTTTATTTTTTAGAAGAGAGATTTTTTGTGATAAAAAGGCTACCAATAAGGTAGCCTTCTGTTTGTTTATCCACCTAAAAGTTTTTAGGGGATTTTAATACTCAAGTATTAAAATTTACTATTATACTATTTTCCAGCCATTTGTTTTTCAGCCATTTCAACTAATTTTTTAGTCATGTAGCCACCAACATAGCCATTTTGTCTTGCAGTTAAATTACCTTTATCAACTGCTTCATAGTTAGCCATACCTAATTCGTTAGCTATTTCTAGTTTCATTTGGTTTAATGCAGCTTTAGCCTCAGGAACAACTTGTCTGTTATTAGAATTTGCCATAGTAAATTCCTCCTTAAGTTAATCAACATTCATTTAATGTTGTTACTTATAATTTCTCCAAATCGAAATATTATATTCTAAAAAAAAATGGAAGAAAAGTTATTTTATTATTATAAATTAAAAAATTAGTTATTTTTTATTAGGTATAAAAATAAAGTTTTAATATAGGAAGATTGGAGGAGGATTGATATGTTTGCAAGAACAAGGGCTTTTTTAAGCAGTATAATTTTGTTTCTACTTGGTTTGATACTGATTTTTGCTCTGGTTTATTGGATAAGGATTTTTTTAAATCAACAAAATTCAGATATTCCAATATACAAAGTAGACACAAATAAAAATGAAATAGCCTTAACTTTTGATATTTCATATAACGAAAGAAATATCGATGAAATTTTGGAGGTGTTAGATAAATATGATGTAAAAGCAACTTTTTTTGTTGTTGGAAATTGGATTGACGAAAATAAAGATGTTGTAAAAAAAATATATGATAGAGGGCATGAAATAGGAAATCACTCTTGTACACATCCTTATTTTAATGAAATATCTGAAGAAGATATGAAAAAAGAATTAGAATCAACTTCTAAAAAAATAAAAGATATAACAGGAGAGGATACAAAAATATTTAGACCACCATATGGAGAGATAAATGAAGATGGTGTAAAAGTATGTGAATCCCTTGGCTATAAAGTTGTAAATTGGGACGTGGATTCTATGGATTGGAAAAATATAAAAGATATATACATAATTGACAGAGTTTCACAAAATGCTACTCCAGGGTCAATAATATTATTCCAAGGTGAAGGAAAAAATGTAGAAAATTATTTGGATAGCATTATAAGTCATTTTTCAAAAAGCGGGTATAAAATGTTGAAAATATCTGAATTATTGTATGACGATAATTACTATGTAGACTCATCAGGCGTTCAGAGACAGAAAGAATAATAAGTACATATAAAAATAAAATGTAATAAATATGAATTTTAAAAAATATATTTATAACGTATAGAAGATAAAGAAAGAATTAACAATTCGGGGGGATAAAAATATGGTAGTTATAAAAGACGATACAAATATTGTAAATTTAACTGGAGAACTAGAAGATAATTTAGAATTTAGTCATGAAATATTTGGAGAAAAATTTTTTAATACAAAAATAAAAATAAATAGATTAAGTGATGTTTATGATATTTTACCAATGACTGTTTCAGAAAGGCTGATAGAAGAATTAGATTTTAAAAATAATAAGTTTGTAACAGTATCAGGTCAATTAAGATCCTATAACAAAAATGTAGGTGAAAAAAATAAATTAATTTTAACAGTATTTGTACGAGAAATAAAACCAAAAGAAGAGGAAAATAAAGACCCTAATAGTATTTTTTTAGATGGATATATATGCAAACGTCCAGTATATAGAAAGACACCTCTAGGAAGAGAAATAACAGATTTATTAGTGGCAATAAATAGACCTTATAACAAATCAGATTACATTCCATCTATAGTTTGGGGTAGAAATGCAAAATTTGCTAGAAATTTAAATGTTGGCGACAGAATACAGATATGGGGAAGAATACAAAGTAGATTTTATGAAAAGAAAATTGATGAAGAAACTACTGTCAAAAAAGTTGCTTATGAAGTTTCTGTATCAAAGATAAAAAAAGTAGAAGAAGAGCAAATTTAAAGTATAAAAATTTAATTAAAAGATGTAAAATAGAAATAAGAAATTTATAAAGTTTATCCTCTAATATTATAGAGGATTTTCTTGTTTTAGAATATATGGATTTATTTTTTAAAAAAGGAGGTTTTCTATGAGTATAAATTATACAATGGTATCAGTTATAATGTTATTTGTAATCCTTATAAGTATTCAATTTACTCTTAATAAAATATTTATGATTTTAAAAGAAATTAAAGAAATACTTATTAATAAGAATATAAAGGATGAAAATAATGAACGAATTAGAAAATATTAAAGATGATATACAAAATATAGCAGAAGCAATTTTATCAGTGATTAATATAGATGTTACTATAGTAGACGACAAATTTATAAGAATCGCAGGAACAGGAAAATATATAGATAAGATTGGGGATAAAGTAGATGGATATTCTGCTTTTAGAAAATCTTTTGTGGAGCAAGTTGGAATTTTTATAGAGGATCCAAAAGAAAGTGATATTTGTAAAAGTTGCACCCATATACATGGTTGTAAGGAGTTTGCTGAAGTTTGTTGCCCAATAGTATTAGATAATAAATCATACGGGGTTATAGGACTTATAGCGTTTGATACAGACCAATCTAATATGATGAAAAATAATCTAGATGGGCTTATGAATTTCTTGAAAAAGATGGCTGACTTAATTTCTAACAAATTAAAGGCTCAGATGAATACTGAAGAATTAGAAGTAGAAAAGAAGAAGCTAGAGATTTTATTAGATAATATGGACAAAGCAATTGTTTCAGTAGATATAAATGGATATATAGATAAGTGTAATTATAAGTTTAAGGAATTATTTAATTTAAATGATAACGATTTACTAAAAAAGAATGTATTTGATATTTTAAATTTTATTAAAAAAACTAATGAGAATAATTTTAGCAAATACAAAATGGGAAGCTTTAGTTACAATAAGAGAAACCGTAATGTAAAAGGTATTTATAATATAAATAAGATACTTATAAAAGGTAAATTTAAAGGATATGTTATCGATTTTATTGAAAAGAAAGAAGCGATTAAAACTTATAATAAAATAAATAAAGATTATAAAATAACACTTGATAATATTATTGGAAATAGTGACCTTATTGTGCAAACAAAACGAAATGCATTGATAGCATCTCGTTCAACTTCTACAATATTGATTACGGGCGAAAGTGGAACAGGAAAAGAGTTATTTGCAAGGTCTATACATAATCACAGTGATAGGGTGGACAATCCTTTTGTAACTGTAAATTGTGCAGCTATACCAGATAATTTGCTTGAAAGTGAGTTATTTGGATATGAAGAAGGTTCTTTTACAGGTGCTAAGAAAGGTGGAAAACTAGGCAAGTTTGAACTTGCAGACAAGGGTACTATATTTCTTGATGAAATAGGAGATATGAGTTTACACCTACAGGCTAAATTACTTAGAGTTTTACAAGAGAGAGAATTGGACAAGATAGGTGGAAAGAGCAATATTTTTATAGATGTGAGAATTATTGCAGCTACAAATAAAAACTTAGAAACTATGGTCAAAAATGGATCATTTAGAGAGGATTTATATTATCGCTTAAATGTAATTCCGATAAAATTGCCTAGCCTTAGAGAACGAAGAGGAGATATTCCACTTTTAATAAATTATATGATAGATGAATATTCACATAAACTTGAGAAAGAAATATTAGGCATAGACGAAAATGCAAAACAACTACTTATCAATTATAGTTGGCCAGGGAACATTAGAGAGTTACAAAATGTAATTGAGTATAGCATAAATATGTCACAATCTAAAGTTTTAACACTTGATTCAATGCCAAAATCAATTATGAAAATAGATTATGATAAAAAAGAAGAAGGAACAGAAGAAATTAGAACTCTAGAAGAATTAGAAATAAGAGAAATAAAAAAAGCTTTAATTAAATATAAAGATTATAAAAAAGATAAAGAACTTGCTGCAAAGTCATTAGGAATATCAAGAGCAACTTTATACAGAAAGTTAGAAAAATATAAAGATAAAATAAATGGAGATACATATTTAAAATAATCTCAAAATGAGATATAATCTCATTTTGAGATTATTTTTGTGATTTTTGAGAAAAATATATAAATATTTAACTTCAAAAAACAAAATATAAAATGATAATTAGTAAATTATTTTACATTTTCACTTTAAAACAGTTAACAAAAATTATTTTTTTATAAAAATAAAAAATTGGCATGAAAAATGCTAATTAAATATATCAAGAAGATTAAATTTATATTATTATATTAATTGGTTTATTTTTAGTTAGTTTATTTAGGAGGTAATAACATGAGAGATATAAGAAAAGAATTAATAGAAATGCTAATTGCAGAGGTAAAACCAGCAGTAGGATGTACAGAACCAGTAGCAGTAGCATTAGCTTGTGCAAAAGCAAAAGAATTATTAGGTGAAGAAATAGAAGAAAATAGAATATTAGTAAGTCCAAGCATATACAAAAATGGAATGTGCGTAGGTATACCAGGTACAGATAGATTAGGATTAAAAATAGCAGTTGCAATGGGATTTGTAGGTGGTCATTCGGAAAACGGTTTAACAGTATTAGAAACATTAAGCCAAGATGAAGTAGAAGAGTCAGAAAGATATATGGATACACAACCTATAAATGTAGTTCCTGCTCAAACTAAGGATAAGGTATTTATAGAAGTTGATCTAAGAGGAAAAAATAATATAGCAAAAGTTGTTATAAAAGAAAAACACGACAATTTCGTATACTTACAAAAGAATCAAGAAGTTTTACTTGATACAGGTGATTATAACAACAATGAAGAAATAAAAGTTGCAGATGAAAATGTAGTAGAAAGAAAGGCTACTTTTATGGATACTACTAATGTTGAAGAAATAATAAAAAATGTTGAAAATATGAATTTTGAAGATATTAAATTCTTATTAGATGGAATAACAATGAATGTTGAAATGGCTGATTATGGACTAGAAAATAAAGCTGGTATCGGTGTTGGATTTGGTATAAAAAAAGCTAAAGAAGAAGGATATATGGCCGATGATTTAATGACAGAAGCTATGATGTTAACAGCAGCAGCATCAGATGCTAGAATGGCTGGAATAAAAATGCCTGTTATGAGTTCAAATGGTAGTGGAAACCACGGTTTAACAGCTATACTTCCAATAGTAGCTTATAATAATAAATTCCCACAAAGTGAAGAAAGATTAGCAAAAGCATTAGCAATATCTCACTTAATAACAGGATATATCAAAAACTACACTGGTAGATTATCTGCAGTTTGTGGATGTGGTGTTGCAGCATCAACAGGATCAGCAGCAGGTATATCTTGGTTAATGGATGGAGATATGACTCATATAAAAGGCGCGATAGAGAATATGATAGCAAATTTAAGTGGTATGATTTGTGATGGGGCTAAAGCAGGTTGTGCACTTAAATTATCATCAGCAGCATCAGCAGCAGTTCAAAGTGCTATAATAGCAAAACAAGGATTCCATGTTCCACCTAAAAACGGAATAGTTGGAGACAGAGTAGATGAATCTATCAAAAACTTAGGTAAAGTAAGTGACGAAGGAATGCAAGTTACTGACGAAGTTATAATCGATGTAATGAACAATATAAATAAAGTTAAATAGGTTCTAATATCAAAAGATGATTTAAAAATAGAATATATACTTTAAAATAAGAGAGAGGAAAAATTTATTTTATCTTCTCTCTTATTTAATATAGCTAATTTTACTAAAAAAATAAGTTTTTGCGTATACTGAAATTATATAAGTTATTTGATATAGACAGATTTTATTAATCATTATAAAATAAATATAGTAATAAACATGGAGGATGAGAAATGGATATAGAAAAAAAAGTTTGGGAAGTATTATGTTCAGAAGAAGATTTAAATAAAAGGGTAAAAGAATTAGGTGAACAAATAACAGAAGATTATAAAGATAAAAATTTAATGGTTATATCTTTATTAAGAGGAAGTTTCGTATTTTGTGCAGACTTAGTTAGAGCAATAGATTTAAAAACAAAAGTTGATTTTATGACTACGCAAAGCTATGGAGATGGATTCTCTACTAGTGGAAATGTAGAAGTTGTAAATGATATAAAAGGAAGCTTAGAAGGGTATGATGTATTAGTAGTAGATGATATAACAGATTCAGCTCTTACTATGGATTATGTTTTAAGACATTTAAAAGAAAAAAATCCAAAAAGTATAAAATCTTGTGTTTTACTTGATAAACCAAGTAGAAGAAAAGTTGAATTAGTTCCAGATTATTGTGGATTCACAATAGAAGATAAATTCGTAGTGGGTTACGGTTTAAATTATGGAGATCATTACAGAAATATACCATATGTATTTGTTGTAACTGATAAAGATAGATAATACAAATGAGGGTAATAAAATATTACCCTCATTATTCTGTAAAAAAATTCTAGAAAAACCAAAATAATAGAGTTATATTTTTAATCGTATTTCAATTTTTCAAGTCTATATCCAATTTCTCTGTTCGCAAGTTTATAGCTTTCTTCAATCATATCTTCACGACTCATAGCATTGCCTAATAAAGAATCTATTGTGAGTTGGTTTCTGCCTTCAAAATATTTTTCAAGAAGCTTTTCCTCCAAATAATCTTGTGTTTTTAAATCACCTTCATGCATTATATGTTTTACATCAAAACCTGCTTTAATCAATTCTCTACCCATGAGTATAGCACGATGACATCTTATTGGGTCTTGCATAGCGCCGAGTAAAACAATTTTATAGCCCTTAGAACAGCCAACTTTTAATCTTTCTATGCCATTTTTGAAAATATCCTCTTGAATTACTTTATCAAAATCAGCATATCCTTCGTCATTATAACTAACCTTAGTTTTTCTTTTTGCAGCAAATTCATCAGCCATGTAGATATATGTATATCTTAATTTTCTCAGGTTAGATTGAAGTACCTCCTTGTTGTATTGAGTATTATATTTTGAATAAGGTATCCCTCTTATATCAACAATACAATTTATATTATGCTTTTTTAATATTTCTATAAACTTATCAAAAGGGTAATTAGAATGACCTAATGTATAAATTTCTATTTTAATCACATCCTTAATAGATTTTAATTATATAAATATAATACCCCAATTTTGAGATGAGATTTTGAAAAATAGAATTTTTTTTGTAAACAATGGCAATACTTATTAATACTATATAGTAAAATATTATAAGTTGTAAATTTATTGACAATTAAATAGAAAAATAATAATATTAAAATAGAAAATGAAAAAATAAATCCATTGAGAAGGAAGAGTAATTAAATTTAGGTTCGATATAGAGAGTTGAGGATGGTGGAATCTCAACAAGAAGGGATTTAATGAATGGGCCTTTTAGGAGTAAATTGAAATCTTTATGAGAGTAGACTTTACCGTGAGTTGCACGTTACAGCAATTGAGGTATGATAGTACCAATAATTAAGCGGTGTATTTTAATACACAATTTAGGTGGCAACGCGGATATAACACTTCGTCCTAGAGTTTTAGGGCGAAGTTTTTTTATTATAAAAATTTACTTAAAACGTAGAAAAATTATTAAGGAGATGAAAAAATGAGCAAAAAAACAATATTAACAGGTGATAGACCTACTGGAAAACTACACTTAGGACATTATACAGGTTCACTTAAAAACAGGGTAGCCTTACAAAATGAAGATAAATACAATATGTTTGTAATGGTTGCAGACCAACAAGCATTAACTGACAATGCTAAAAATCCAAAAAAAATAGTAGATAACTTATTAGAAGTAGCTATGGACTATATGTCTGTTGGATTAGACCCAGAAAAAACAACTTTATTTATACAATCTCAAGTTCCAGAATTAGCAGAACTTACAATGTACTACTTAAATTTAGTAACAGTTTCTAGATTACACAGAAATCCAACTGTAAAATCTGAAATACAACAAAAAGGATTCGGAGAAAGTATACCAGCAGGATTCTTCATATATCCAGTGAGTCAAGTTGCTGATATAACTGCATTTAAAGCTGACTTAGTTCCAGTTGGAAACGACCAAAAACCAATGATAGAACAAACTAGAGAAATAGTAAGAAGTTTCAACTCAACTTACGGAGATGTTTTAGTTGAGCCAGAAGGAATGTATCCAGAAGGAATTGCAGGAAGACTTCCAGGACTTGATGGAAAAGCTAAAATGAGTAAATCATTAGGAAATGCAATATACTTAAGTGATGATGCAGATGAAGTTAGAAAAAAAGTAATGTCAATGTTCACAGATCCAAACCATATAAGAGTTGAAGACCCAGGATGTGTTGAAAATAACGCAGTATTCACATACTTAGATGCTTTCTGTCAAGATAAAGATGCATTAGAAGAAATGAAAGCTCACTACAGACGTGGTGGACTTGGTGATGTGAAAGTTAAGAGATACTTAAATGACATATTACAAGCTGAATTAGACCCAATTAGAGCGAGAAGAAAAGAATTAGAACAAAACCCAGATTATATATACGAAGTTCTTAAAAAAGGTAGCGAAAAAGCTAGAGCAGTAGCAGCTCAAACATTAAGCGAAGTTAGAGATGCTATGGGAATTGAATATTTCAAAGGAATGAATTTCTAATAGAATAAGTTAGAGAATAAAAAGATATAATTGCCAATATAGGTGACTATATCTTTTTTTAGTACGAAAAACAACTAATAAATATATACAAAAATTAGGATTTTTGAAAATCTAATGTATAATTAATATACGATGTAGTAGAGATTATTTGTGAGAGGATGGGAGTTTTGTGAAAAAGAAATTATCGAAAATTATAATTTTAGTAGTTATTTTTATTTTTTGTCTGTATGGTATAAAAAAAGTTGCAGGTAAGTTTGGAATACATATACTAGAAAAATCAAATATCGAAACAAATTATGAGCATGAATGGGACAATATTAGTAAGAAAGATAAAAAAATTATAAAAAAGGCGATTTCACTAGCTAAGGAAAAAGAAAAATTAGAATATGTATGGGGTGGAAAAGGCGAAATTATGACTGAAGAAAGGTTAGATAAGCTTATTGGATATTATGGGGAGAAGCAATATCCGTTAGATAAAAAAGATTACATAGGAAAGCAAGCATTTGACTGTTCAGGACTTGTATATTGGGTTTATGAAGAGGCAAGTGGCGTAAATATAGGTTATTCAACAAGCCAGCAACAAGAAAATTTGGAGAAATATAAAGTAAAAGGTGACTTGCAACCGGGTGATTTAATATTTACGACTAGACATGTTGTTATGTATATTGGGGACGGAAAAATTGTACAATCTAAAAATAAATTCAAATATCCAGAAGGCGGAATACACGAACAGCCAATTGGATGGTATGCCAAAGGTGTGGCATATAGACCTATTGATTACATAAATGAGCAAAATAATAAAAAATAAAAATTATTTTTGAATTTTTGATATATTATTTTAATACATATAGTATAATATAAATATGGATACATATTCTCTTCCTTCTATTCGTCAGGTTAAAAATCTAGAGAATATAATTACCATAAACATAAAAAATAGGACTATAGTTAAAATTTATTTAATAAAAATTTTAAACTATAGTTTTTTTTATTTAAACGATAATTTTAATAAGAGAGGGATATACTATGAACAATTTACAAATAAATGAAGTGCTACTAAAAAGAAAACAACAAATTCTGCTATCAACAATTTTAAAAAGTGAGTTCAATCAAGATTTGAAGATTGAAGTAGCTCAGTTAAATAATGTACTAATGAAATTGGGATATAGATTATCATATAATTTGACGCAATGTTTGATGATGACAACAAAAGAATATATATTGGAAGTAAAAGTATTTTTGCTTAAAAAAATAAGAGAAATGGTTGGATATGCAAGAGAAATGAAACCTTTATTTCCGAATTTTCCACAAGTAGTATCATCTATGGATGTTGTAGATATAATAATTTTTAATATTATATATGCTGATTTAGGATTTGACAGAGATGCTTTTGACGAAGTATTAAACTTATTCGGCATAGTGGAAGATGAAATAAAAGAAGAAGATAAAAATATTAGTTCAAATTTAAAAGTAATAGATATCGCCTCATTAGAAGATTTACAAAATTTAATTATAGATATGATCAATTCGAAAACTGTTTATAGTAAACAAGATAAAAAAGATTTAGAAGTACTCTTTGAATATTATGCTTTTGATATAAAACAAATTTTACCTGAAAAAATATATTTTAAAGAAAATATGGTATATATAATTAAATTGTTTGTAGTCAAAGGTGTTGATATAAAAGAATTTAGTTATTTATTAAAAACATACACCGATATACTCAGACTAGCCGTAGAATTATCAGATGGAGACACATCTTTATCACAAAAAACACGTTTTAAAAATTTCACAAGAAGAGAAAGAAAAATATTGCTACAGCTATTTGATAACTGCAAAGTTAATTTAGAAGATATGCTAAGACATAGACAAATGTACTTAAGACTTGGGGAAAAAATACATCCAGGAGAATATAGAGAAAAATATCCTAAAGCATTTAAAGCCTTTGATATGCTTCGAAATAATGAAGATGAAATCAAACGAAACACATTTAATCACAAAAAAGAAATGTATTTTAAAAATAGGGATATATCGAAAATATTAGAAGTATTAGAAAGTCGACCTGGAGAATTTGCAAGGAGTTTAAATAGAGTATTAACGTTAAGCGAAAACTTACAAGAAGATTCGTTTAAAATAATAGATAGATTTATAAAACTAGCAGACAATGTTCCAATAGCAACATTATTATCACTACAAGAATATTTTTTACATAGAAACGATTTAGAATCATACAGAGTATTTTACCCAAAAGGAAATATAAGCAAGGTCTATGCATTAGAAAATAATTTACAAGAATTAGATGAAAATTTATGCTCTTATGCAGCAACTTCTATACAAAATAAAATAATAGAAATACTATCTAAAAAAGAACCTTTAGGAAAAGTATTCATAGATAAAAGCTTAGAAAAATACGTAGCGCCTTTAAAAATGAGAGATACTTCAAAAACACTTATGCCAATGGAAAGGGGTACTAGAATAGATATAGAAAATAAAAAAATAAGATTATTTCTGCATTGGGTTGAAAATACAAGAAATACAGATTTGGACTTGAGTATAGTATTATACGATGAAGATTTTTATGAAATAGATGATGTATCTTATATGAATTTAAAAACTAATGGATGCGTTCATTCTGGGGATGTCAGAAGTGCTTCAGCACCAAAAGGTGGAACAGAATATGTGGACATAAATTTAGATAAAATAAATGAACAATGTAGATATATTTCAGTATGCATAAATGCATATACTCACGAAAAATTTTATGAACTACAAGAATGTTTTGTAGGATATATGGATTTAAACAAAAAATTGAAAACTGCATATAACCCTTCATGTGTAAAGTTTAAAGCTGATTTAACATCAGAAACTACAGTATCACTTCCATTTATAATAGACATAGCATCGCATAAAATAGTATGGTGTGATATAGAATATACATCATTAGGAGATATAAATAATATAATTACTAACTCAAATAGAAATACAATGGTAGTAAAAAGTATATTAGACACATATAAACCGAAGATGGAAAAATTAGCGAGATTAAATGCAATTGCAAGGGGAGTAGTGGTAGATGATATATCTGAAGCAGATATTATATTTACTGATAAAAAAGATAATTTGGTAGATGCAATACAAAATGCTAGGATAATAACTCCATTTGATACAGAGATAATATCGTCTGAACTATTATAAATAAAAATCAGTATAGCATTATTAAAGTTATTTTATTAAGCTATACTGATTTTTTATAATGCATAGGAAATTAGAATTAATAAATTACAGTAGACAAATATGGTTTACTATGATAAACTTTAAAATAAATGCAGGTTTATCGTAATAAACTAAAAAGGGGGATTAAAATGTTATTAGAAAATTTATTTAGTAACGTATTAGATATGAGTATAACTGCAAGTTATGTAGTAATCGCAGTTATAATTATTCGTTTCATAATAAAAAAAGCACCAAAGAGTTTTTCTTTTGCTATTTGGATACCAGTTTTATTTAGACTAGTGTGTCCAATCTCGTTTATCTCAAATCTAAGCGTATTTAACTTTATTAATAGGGATAGTTTTAGAAAAATAGAGGGAGTTTCACAAAGTATAACAGTAAATAATACAATTTCAAATATCAGAAGTGGACAAGTTTCAGACAATATAGCAGGGAACGCTGTTACTAATATTGCTAACAATACAACCCTATCACAAGGGATTGGAAACAATTTTATGTACTTAGTTTCAATTTTATGGATGATAGGGATTCAGATTTTAATTGTGTATTTTATCGTATCTTACATAAAAACATATTCCAGAATAAAAACGGCGACTTTGTACAATGAAAATGTATACGAAAGCGATCAAATAGATACAGCATTTGTATTTGGATTAATTAAGCCCAAAATTTACATACCAGTAAATTTGACAGAAAGCGAAAAAATCTACATAATCGAACATGAAAAGGTACATATAAAAAGAAAAGATTATGTGACGAAGATAATAGCCTTCTTGATTTTGATAATTCATTGGTTTAATCCAATTATGTGGATAAGCTTTATACTTATGACAAGAGATATGGAAATGTCATGTGATGAAAGAGTAATGAAAAATTTAGGCGAAGATATAAAGACAAACTATAGTTATTCACTTCTAAACTTGGCAGTAAATAAAGGCAATACATTTAATATTCCTCTTTCGTTTTCTGAAAATAACATTAAATCTAGAATAGAAAATGTTTTAAATTATAAAAAACCAAAAAAATGGTTTATTTTAATAATTGCTTTAGCAATAGTAGCCTCCACAGTATTTTTAATATCCAACCCTAAAAATAATGACGTAGATAACTCAAAATCGTTAATTCAAAATATACAAACATTAAAAAAAGATAGTCAGAACAGAAATGTATTAATTAAAAATATTGGAGATATAACAGACTTTAAATGGGATTATCTATATAGTTTCGAACCATATACATCAAAAGAAAATATAGAAAAAGCGATAGGGTTTAAATCAGATAAAATAAAAGAAAGTGTAAATGAGGGGACAAATCAAGTTATTTTTACAAAGGGTAAGGAAGTAGTTTGTTATATTTATGGATACCCAGATGATAGTGTATATTTCGATTTTAGTAGCTTATATAATTATTATAGTATTTCAAATAAATATGCGGATGTATTATCTATGGATTCAGTTAAATATATACGATTATCGAGCAAAGGAAATCATCCATTTTTGTTAACTCAATTTGATAATTTACAGATGTCATATATGATAGAAGCATCTCAAAAACAAGTTGCGAGTGTCCAAAAGGCAAAAGACAATTATAACTACGACAAGGTATTTATTGCGAATAATAATATAGCAATTGAAAAGAAAAATGTATCAAAAGAGGAAATAGCTAAGATTCTATATGAAGAAAATATTAGATTAAAAATATATTTCAACGAAGATGGAAAAAGTATGATATCAGATTATAGAATAAAAAATATTAAACTAGATAAAATAAAAAATAATAATAACTTTGTTGTAGCAATGGATTTTGATTTACAATATGCAAAAGGATATGAAAAATACGATGCAGGAAACGGAACACCGGCAAGTAATAGATGGACTGTTGATAAGTATAATTTATTAAATATAGAAAAACTAGATAAAGATATTTATTTAATAGAGGAAACTTATACTGGCTAGTATTAACAGATATTCATTTATGAGAAATATAAAATTTAATTAAAATAAGGGGTGTTGCAAAATAGTTTTTACACTATTCTGTGATACCCCCTTTTAATTTTTAATAACTAATATTGACAGTTGATGAAATAATCTGAGTATTTAACTAATAATGCAGAACTATTTCTAAATCCGTCATATATGTGTTTACTAATGATTGTTTGTAGTGCTTCAGCATCTTTTTTAGTAAGTGCATCAAATATCATACAATGTTCTTCATATAAGTTTTGGATGTTGTTTTCTCCTTGAAGATTTATTAAAGAACGAAATCTTTCATAATGTTGATTCATTCCAAGTATCATATTCCAAATGTTTTCTTTTCCAGCGATATGGAATATTAGTTTATGAAAACTATTATCATATTTTATAAAATCATTCACGGAATCTTTACTATCAGCAGTATTTAATAAAAATATTTTTTGTTCATTAAGATTGAACTTTAATCTCAACTCATCTGCTTCAGTAAGTGAATTTGATAAATCTTTTAATATAGATAACTCAACAACTTTACGAACATAAAGCACATCTGAAATTTGATTTATATCCATTAGTGAAACGAAAGTACCGACATGAGGTTTTACTTCAAGTAATCCCTCGTTTGATAAAGCTTTAAATGCATCACGTACAGGTGTACGAGATACATTGTATTTAGATGCGATATCTGTCTCACTTATAGCACTTCCAGGAATTAATTTAAGACTTAAAATGTCATCTCTTAAGCCTTTATAAACTATATTTGATGAAGCATTATTTTTTTTAATTGACATCTAAATTATACCCCTACTTTATTTAGTATTTATTTTAGTAATTTCAAGAATATTATATTTTATTCAAACTACTCTTTGCAAATTCTAGCATATTATCACTTGTAATGTCAAATTTACTGTAATTGTAATATAAATAAAAGTCTAATACAAAAAAATTAGAAATATAATAATTAAAAAAATATGGAAAATATTTTAAGAAAATTAGAAAAAATATAAAATTCCGATGCACTTGTATACAAATAAAAAATAAATCGTTGAAAAAAATAAAAAAAATATACTTTTTTAAATATGGAAAACCCAACAAGGAGAATGTTTTCACGGGACGAAAGTTAAAAAGCAAACCATAGCCAAGAAAAAATATAAAAAAATATATTTACAACTTGTATACAAGTATGGTAATATTACCTTGTTATTTAAATAACATAATCGATTAGCAAGTTATTTGCAAAATAAAATCATAATCAGTATATGTTAAAAAGAAATTAACATATATGATTAATTGAAAATAATAACTATAAAAATTACATATGAAAGTGAAAAAGTAAAATTTATAATTCATTAAAAAATGAAGAACTGTTAGAAAATAAGATATTGAAAAATTATGAAGTAAGAAATTAGAAAATAATTTTATTGGGGGATTTAAAATGGACTTACAAAAACAAGGCAGTATGGGATTTGAAAATAATAGTGTATCAACAAAATCTTTTGGTTTAAAAGATAAAGTGGGATATTTATGTGGGGATTTAGGAAACGATTTCACATTTATATTTGCAAGTATGTATTTAATGATATTTTACACAAATGTATGGGGTATTAGCCCATCACTAGTTGGAACTTTATTCTTAGTATCAAGATGTATAGATGCATTTACAGATGTTACAATGGGACGTATCGTTGATAAATGCAAAACAACAAAAGACGGTAAATTCAGACCATGGATAAAAAGAATGGCAGGACCAGTTGCATTAGCAAGTTTCTTAATGTATCAATCTAGTTTAGCTGGAGCATCAATGACAGTTAAAGTTATAGTAATGTTCGCTACTTATATATTATGGGGATCAATATGTTATACAGCAATAAATATACCTTATGGTTCAATGGCATCAGCTATGACAGATGTACAAGAACAAAGGGCAGCACTTTCAACTTGGAGAAGTTTAGGAGCTAATTTCGCATCAATAATCATAGGATCAATAGTACCTCAAATTATATATTATGCAGATGCAAACGGGAACCAAATAGTTAGTGCAAGTAAATTTACTTTAGTAGCAGGAATATTCTCAATATGTGCACTATTATGCTACATGATTTGTTATACATTAACTACTGAACGTATTAAATTAGAACCAACTCAAAAAGAAGAAAACGTATCTTTAGCAGAAACATTTAAAACAATAATTTCAAATAGAGCTTTATTAGCAATAATAGGGGCTGCAATAGTATTATTACTTAGCCAATTTATGGGTCAAACAATGAATCAATATTTATTTGCAAGTTATTTCAAAAATATAAATGCATTATCATCACTTAGCATGGTAGGTTTACCATTAAGTTTAGGATTAGCTACAGTATCTGGTGTAATAGCGAGTAAATTTGGTAAAAAAGAATTCTCAGCATTTGGGATGTTCTTAGCAGCAGCATGTTATGGAATAGCATACTTCATGAAACTTACAAATCCATGGATATTCATAGGACTATATGTTTTAGCAGGGATAGGAGTAACAGGATTTAATATGTTCATATGGGCACATATAACAGATGTTATAGATTATAATGAAGTTAAATTCGGGGAAAGAAATGACGGAGTTATATACGGAGTTTACTCATTCTCTAGAAAAATAGGACAAGCATTAGCTGGTGGTCTTGGAGGATATGCATTAGGATTCATAGGGTTTAATGCAGCAGCTCAAGAACAAACAACACAAGTTTTAGACGGTATATATGCATTAGCAACATTATTCCCAGCAGTATGTTATGGAATAGTAGCTTTAATAATGTTATTAGGTTATCCTTTAAGCAAAAAAGTTATAGCTGAAAATGGAAGAATATTAGCAGAAAAAAGAGCTAATCACTAAAATAAAATAGGTCGATATATATTAACATAAAACAAAATAACATTAATTGTTTAAATAATATTATCTGAGAGCTAGTACCATCTCTATGGAGAGGTACTAGCTATGAGATATAAAAAGAAAATACAGAAAATTTAAAAAGAGTTAGGAGAATTTTATGAAATTATCATTTCGTTGGTATGGAGAAGACGACAAAGTAACATTACAAAATATAAGACAAATACCTGGTATGGATTCTATAGTAACAGCTGTTTACGATGTTCCAGTTGGTGAAGTATGGAGCAGAGAATCTATAGCTACATTAAAAAAACAAGTAGAAGATGCTGGATTAAACTTTGATGTAATAGAAAGTATACCAGTTCATGAAGATATAAAACTTGGAAAACCAAGTAGAGATAAATATATAGAAAATTACTGTGAAAACATAAGAAGAGTTGCTGAAGCTGGAGTTAAATGTATATGCTACAACTTCATGCCGGTATTCGACTGGACAAGAACTCAATTAGACCATGAATTAGAAGATGGTTCAACTTCTTTAGTTTACTATCAAGAACAAGTTGATAAAGTTAACCCATTAGAAAGTGATAGTGACTTAACACTTCCAGGTTGGGATGCTTCTTATACTAGAGAAGAATTAAAAAGTGTAGTTGCTGAATACAATGCAATGAGCGAAGATGATTTATGGAATAACTTACAATATTTCTTAGAAAAAATAATACCAGTTGCTGCTGAATGTGACGTTAATATGGCTATACATGAAGATGATCCATGCTGGAGTATATTCGGATTACCAAGAATAATAACTTGTGAAGAAAACTTAGACAGATTTTTAAAATTAGTTGATGACAAACATAATGGTATAACTTTATGTGCAGGTTCATTAGGATGCTCAAATCAAAATGACGTTGTAAAAATGGCAGCTAAATATGCAGCTATGGGAAGAATACACTTCGTTCACATGAGAAATGTACAAATATTAGATAATGGATTTGAAGAAAGAGCTCACTTATCTTCTTGCGGAAGCTTAGATATGTATGCAATAATGAAAGCACTATATGATAATGGATTTAGAGGATATATAAGACCAGACCACGGAAGAATGATATGGGGAGAAACTGGTAGAGCTGGATACGGACTATACGATAGAGCATTAGGTGCTACTTACTTAAATGGTTTATGGGAAGCTATAGAAAAAGCTGATAAAAATAAATAAAGAACTTATAAAGAAAATATTTAATATGATAAAGTTTAAATAATTATTTAAGCTAAAAACTTAAACTAAAATAAATTATAAAAAATAAAATGGGATTATGTGGAGGAATTAAAATGAAACTACCTTTTCAAATAGATTTAAACGATAAAGTTGTTGTTATAACAGGAGCGGGAGGATTAATATGTTCTGCTTTCGCTGAAGCAATGGCTATGTGTGGAGCAAAAGTTGCTTTACTAGACTTAAATGAAGAAGCAGCTAAAAAATATGCAGATGAAATAGTTGCTAAAGGATATAAAGCTAAAGGTTACAAATGTAACGTTTTAGAAAAAGACAGCTGTGAAGCTGCAAGAGCTGAAATATTAAAAGATTTCGGAACTTGCGATATATTAATAAACGGTGCTGGAGGAAATAATCCAAAAGCTACAACTGATGATGAATACTTCATGCCAGAACATTTAAATGAAATGAAAACTTTCTTTGATTTAGATCCTCAAGGAGTATCTTTCGTATTCAACTTAAACTTCATGGGTACATTAATACCTACTCAAGTTTTCGCTATGGATATGATGAACAAAAAAGGTGCAAGCATAATAAACATATCTTCAATGAATGCTTATTCACCACTTACAAAAATACCAGCATACAGTGGAGCTAAATCTGCTATATCAAACTTCACTCAATGGTTAGCAGTTCACTTCTCAAAAGTTGGTATACGTTGCAATGGTATAGCACCAGGATTCTTCTCAACTAAACAAAATGAAAAATTATTATGGAATGAAGATGGAACTCCAACTGCAAGAACTGAAAAAATATTAGCTGGAACTCCAATGGGTCGTTTCGGTGAATTAGAAGAATTAATAGGTTCTTTATTATTCTTAACTTGTGAAGAAGCTTCAGGATTCGTAAATGGAACTGTAATACCAGTAGATGGTGCTTTCGCAGCATACTCAGGTGTTTAAGGTATAAGTTTATAATTTAGAAAATAAGATATTTCTTTATATGGTTTTGATATTTAACAATTTAAATATCAAACTATATAAAGAAAAAATAATAATATAGATATATTATGAGGAGTATAGGACATATGATAAATGTAGATTTAAGAAAACAACCTTATAACCTTGATGATGAAGGGGTAAAATGGGTTGAAGAAACTATAAAATCAATGACTTTAGAAGAAAAAATAGGTCAATTATTCATAAACATGGGTGCAAGCAGAGACGAAGAATACTTAAAAGGTGTTCTTGATAATTACCACATAGGTGGAGTTCGTTACAACCCAGGAAAAGCTGAAGAAGTATATGAACAAAATAAAATACTTCAAGAAAACAGTAAAATACCTCTATTAATAGCTGCAAATACTGAAATGGGTGGTAATGGAGCTTGTACAGATGGAACTTATATAGGTAATGAAGTTAAAATAGCTGCAACTAATGATAAAAGATACGCTTATGAAATGGGGAGAGTATCTGGCGTAGAAGCAGCTGCTATAGGATGTAACTGGAGTTTTGCTCCAATAGTTGATATAAACAGAAACTGGAGAAACCCAATAATATCTACAAGAACTTGGTCAGCTGATGTTGAACAAACTCTAGAGTTATCTCTTGAATATATGAAGGGAATAATGGAAAGTGGAATAGCTCCAGCAGCAAAACACTTCCCTGGAGATGGTATAGATGAAAGAGATCAACATTTATCTTTCGCTCCTAACTCATTATCAGTAGAAGAGTGGGATGCAACATTCGGAAGAGTATACAGCGGATTATTTGAAGCAGGTCTTCCATCAATAATGGCTGGTCATATAGCATTACCAGAGTATGTTAAATACTTCAACCCAGAAGCAACTACTCAAGAAATATATATGCCTGCCACATTAAGTAAATATGTATTAACAGATTTATTAAGAGGAAAAATGAAATTCAACGGTTTAGTTGTAACAGATGCTTCTCATATGGTTGCTATGACTTCAGCTATGAAACGTAGCGAAATGTTACCAACTGCAATAGCTGCTGGTTCTGACTTATTCTTATTCTTCAATGATCCAGACGAAGACTTCGAGTGGATGATGGAAGGATATAAAAACGGGATAATAACTGATGAAAGATTAGAAGAAGCTTTAACTAGAATATTAGGAACAAAAGCTGCTTTAGGTCTTCACAAAAAAGCTAAAACAGAAATACTTCCAGAAAAAGAAGTTGCAATGGCTAAAATAGGTTTAGAAGAAAACAAAGCTATAGCTAAAGAAGTTTCTGACAAAGCTATAACTTTAGTTAAAAACAATCAAGATGTACTACCAATAGCACCAGAAAAAACTAAGAGAGTTTTACTTGTTGAAGCCAAAGGATTTGATGGTGGATTTGGTAAATTCATAGAAATAATGGGTGGAGCTAAAAAGAAACCAATTGAAATAGTTAAAGAATTATTAGAAGCTAAAGGATTCGACGTAGAAATATGGGAATCTCCAATAGATAAAATAATGAAACTTCCAAAAGAAGAAATGGCTCAAGCTTTAGGAAATGTATATGCTGGTAAGAGACCAATAGCTGAATTAACAAGCAAATATGATTTAATAATCAATATAGCTAACGTTAATGCAAGTGTTGACCAAAGATTACAATGGCCACCAAGTAAAGGTACTCCAGATATACCATTCTACGTAAACGAAATACCAACAATATTCATTTCAGTTAAGTGTCCATTCCACTTAGCGGATGTACCACAAGTTAAAACTTACATAAATACTTATGATGATAATCAACAAACATTAGAAGCATTAGTAGAAAAACTTGTAGGAAATACAGAATTTAAAGGTATAAGTCCAGTAGATGCATTCTGTGGATTTGGAGATACTCGTTTCTAATTAAAACTATCGAGTTTAAGTATAAAATAATATGTTTAGGGTGTAGTTTTATACTACATCCTAATTTGATATAAAGGAGCAGATATGGGATATTTTGATTACACAAAAGAAAAAGATTTTTTAATATGTATAGATTCAGATGGTTGCGCAATGGACACTATGAATTCAAAACATTTTAATTCATTTGGACCTGAATTTGTAAAATCATATGATTTAGAAGAATATAAAGAAGAAGCTTTAGAATACTGGAATAAAATAAATTTATTTACAGGAACTAGAGGTATAAACAGATTCAAAGGTTTAGCAATGGCTGTTAGAGAAATGAGCAACCGCAAAGGAATAAAATTTGATGGTTTAGAAGAATTTGAAAATTGGGTAGAAAATGCACCACAATTATCAAATCCAGCATTACTTGAAAAATGCCAAGAAAAAAGAAATGAATGTATGGAAAGGGCATTATTATGGAGTATACATGTCAACTTATCAATAGTTGCAGCTCAAGATAATGATATGCCTTTTGAAAATGTTAAGGAAGCTATGGATGAATTATGCAAAGATGCTGATTTAACTGCGGTTTCTTCTGCAAATGGACAAGCTGTTGAACATGAGTGGACAAAACATGAAATAAAAGATTGCTGCAGAGTATTACTTTGTCAAGAAGCTGGTTCAAAAGCTTATTGCATAGAACAACTTCTTAAAAAAGGATATGACAAAGATAAAGTTCTTATGGTTGGAGATGCACCAGGTGATAAAAAGGCTGCATTAGATAACGGAGTAAGATTCTATCCAATAATAGTTAATAAAGAAGGATTTAGCTGGAAACGATTAAAAGAAGAAGCTAGTAAAAAATTATTTGCTGGTGAATTTGATGATATTTACCAAGCACAGCTAATAAAAGAATTTGAGGAAGCTTTAGGGATATAACTAAAATTATTAAAAATATAAAAAGACTATCAAAAATAAAGTAGAAAAAACTTAAAAATATTAAGGGGAATATATTACAACCAGAGGAGATACAATATGAAAAACTTTATGGATAAAGATTTTCTTTTATCAAACGAAATATCTAAAAAATTATATCATGACTTTTCAAGCAATATGCCAATAATAGATTATCATTGTCATATAAATCCACAAGAGATAGCAGAAGACAAAAAATTTGAGAATATAACTCAAGTTTGGCTAGGTGGAGACCATTATAAATGGAGACAAATGCGTTCAAATGGAGTAGAAGAAAAATATATAACTGGAGATGCAACAGATAGAGAAAAATTCCAAAAATGGGCAGAAACTTTAGAAAAAGCAATCGGAAACCCTCTTTACCACTGGAGTCATCTAGAGTTACAAAGATACTTTGGATTCTATGGAAATCTTAATGGAGATACTGCAGAAGAAGTTTGGAATATATGTAATGAAAAATTAAAAACTATGTCTGCTAGAAGCATAATGAAAGATTCTAATGTTGAATTAATATGCACAACAGATGATCCAATAGACGATTTAAAATATCATATAGCTATAAAAGAAGATGAGACTTTTGATATAAAAGTTCTTCCAACATGGAGACCGGACAAAGCTATAGCTATAGAAAAAGTTGATTTTGTTGACTATATAGCAAAATTATCAGAAGTAAGTGAAATAGAAATAAACTCTTTTGATACTTGGAAACAAGCTATAACTAAACGTATAGAATTTTTCAATGAAGTAGGGTGTAGAATAAGTGACCACGGTTTACTATACATACCTTATGTAGAGGCTGATGAAAAAACAGTCGATGAAATATTTAAAAAACGTCTTGATGGCGAGATTCTTACAGAAAACGAAGAATTACAATATAAAACTGCTTGTATGTTATACTGCGGTGCAGAATACAGCCGTCTTGGATGGGCTATGCAATTACACTTTGGTGTTACAAGAGATAATAATACAAAAATGTTTAATAAATTAGGGGTAGATACTGGATTTGACGGTATATATAACAGAGTGTCGATAGACCAATTATCATCGTATTTAAATGCATTAAATAAAGAAGATAATCTACCAAAAACTATATTATATAGCTTAAACCCAGTTGATAATGCAGCTATTGGAACATTAATCGGATGCTTCCAAGAAGCTGGTGTGTGTGGAAAAATACAACAAGGTTCTGCTTGGTGGTTCAACGACCACAAAACAGGAATGATAGAGCAAATGACTTCATTAGCAAACCTAGGTTTATTAGGAAACTTCATAGGAATGCTAACTGATTCAAGAAGTTTCTTATCATATACTAGACATGAATATTTCAGAAGGATTATGTGCGAGCTTATTGGGGGATGGGTTGCTAACGGTGAATATCCAAACGATGAAAAAGTCTTAGAAAGAATGATAAAAAATATATCTCATGATAATGCATTAAATTATTTCGGATTCTAAGAAAAATATACGTTAAATTATAAATAAGGGAGATTAATCATGATAAAAATAAATACATTAAGAGCATTAAAAGAATGTGGTGTTGTAGCAGTAGTTCGTGGAAACTCTAAAGAGGTTGGGGTTGAAATATCAAAAGCGTGTGTAAAAGGTGGAGTTAAAGCATTAGAAGTAACTTATACAAATAAATTTGCTAACGATATAATAAAAGAATTATGTGAAATATATGAAGGTCAAGATGATGTAGTAATAGGAGCAGGAACAGTTTTAGATGCTGAAACTGCTAGAGCAGCTATGTTAGCTGGAGCAAAATATATAGTATCACCAGCTTTCGATTTAGAAACAGCGAAAATTTGCAATAGATACAAAGTTCCATACTTACCAGGAATAATGACTATAAATGAAATAATAACTGCTCATGAAGCTGGTGTAGATTTCGTGAAATTATTCCCAGGAAGTGCATTTGGCCAAGGTTATGTAAAAGCTATAAAAGGGCCACTTCCATATGCAAATATAATGGTAACTGGTGGAGTTAATATAGACAATATAGACAGCTGGATAAAAGCAGGTGTTGATGCAGTTGGAATAGGTGGAGAATTAAATAAACTTGGAGAAGAAGGAAAGTTCGAAGAGATAACTGCTGTATGTGAACAATACATGGCTAAATTAAACGAAGCTAGAGGTTGCTAATATGAAAGTTGCTGGTTTTGGAGAAATAATGCTTAGACTTTCAACAGATGTAGGCAAAATGATTTTACAAAGTGATAGATTTAATGTAAATTACGGTGGAGGAGAGGCAAATGTGCTTATTTCTCTATCACACTTTGGGATAGATACAAAAATGATAACTTCTGTTTCAAATGATGACATTGGAAAAAGTATACTTAGATATCTTAGAAGTTACGATATAGATACAGAATTTGTTACTTTAAGTGACTATAGAACAGGTATATATTATCTTCAAGTCGGAAGTGGAATAAGATCATCAAAAGTAATATATGATAGAGATAACTCAGCTTTCTGTAATATGAAAATTGTAGATATTGATATAGCTAAGGCATTAGAAGATGTAGATGTATTCCATTTTTCTGGAATAACATTAGCGCTTTCAAATGATCTTAGAGAATTATTAATGCAAATGCTAGCATATTGTAAAGAACATAATATAATGGTAAGTTATGATTCAAATTACAGAGCAAAATTGTGGTCTTTAGAAGAAGCTAGAGAAGCAACACTTAAAGTACTACCATATGTAGATATACTATCAGCTGGGATATTAGATGCTGAAAATATACTACTTATGAATTGTGAATTAGAAGATAACCATGAGAAACTAAAATACTATTATGATGAAATTATAAAAACTTACCCGAACATCAAACATATATTTTCATCACATAGAGATATTGAGTCATCTTCAGTAAACAAGCTACAATGCAACTACTATACTGATGGAATATTATACTTATCTAATAAAATAAATATAGATAGTATAGTAGACAGAGTTGGTGGAGGAGATGCATTAAGTGCAGGGATAATATATTCTATAATAAACAATAAAGACCCTAAATATGTTTGTGAATTTGCAACATGTGCATCTGCATTAAAACACAGTATCCTAGGTGATGCTAACTTAGTTGAGCTTAGTGATGTTGAAAGATTAATGTATGAAGGCGTTGGAAAAATCGCTAGATAATAAAAAAAGTATCGAAAGTAAATTACCTTCGATACTTTTTTTAATTATCCTCTTAAATCGTTCATTAATTGAGTTTTAGCAGCAGTTTTTTCATCTTTCATTTTAACTACTTTTGCTGGTGAACCGGCAACAACAGCGCCTGGTTCAACGTCTTTTGTAACAACAGAACCAGCGGCAACAACAGCACTTTTACCAATTCTGACACCTTCTAATATTACACAGTTAGCACCGATAAGAACATCATCTTCAACTATAACTGGAGTTGCTGAAGGTGGTTCAAGAACACCAGCAACAACTGAGCAAGCTCCTAGGTGAACATTTTTACCTAATATTCCTCTAGCGCCAACAACAGCATTCATATCTACCATAGTTCCTTCGCCTATAACAGCGCCGATGTTTATAACAGCACCCATCATTACAACAGCATTTTTTTCTATAGTAACCATGTCTCTTATTATAGCACCTGGTTCTATTCTAGCATCTATATCTAACATATCTATCATTGGAATAGCAGAGTTTCTAGCAGAATTTTCAACATACATATCAGTTATTTGATCTTTTATTGGAGCGATAGCATCCATTATAGTTTTATAATCACCTATTAAAGTGTATTCCCCATTATTTCCGAAAACCTTGAAATTTTCTGCTTTAGCTATTTCAGCAGTAGTAGAAACATAGACTTTAACTGGTGTTTGTTTTTCAGCGTCTTTTATAAATTTGGCAATTGCATAAGCATCGTTTAAATCTAACATTTCAATCTCCTTTAAAACTTTATATTTTTGTATAACTCATGTTTATAGTGATATTAATATAATTTATGAATATAAATTTAACCTAACATATCGTCCATATTGTAGAAACCAGGTTTTTGGTTTACCAAATATTTTGCTGCTGCTATAGCACCTTCAGCAAATACATTTTTTGAACGAGCAGAGTGGTTTATTTCTAAAATTTCATCGTTTCCAGCAAAGATAGCGCTATGTTCACCGACTATAGTTCCACCTCTTACTGCATGTATTCCTACTTCATTTTGTTGTCTTTTCCCTGTACGACCATGTCTTCCATATATAAATTCAGATTGTTCTCTGATTTCCTTAACAGCATTTGCAATCATTACAGCAGTACCGCTAGGAGAGTCGACTTTTTTATTGTGATGTTTTTCGATTATTTCTATATCAAAGTTAGCTAAGTTTTTAGCAGCTTCTTTTACTAATTTAAGTAGAATGTTTACACCTAGTGACATGTTGAATGATAAAAATACAGGAATTTGTTTAGCAGCTTCATATATTTTTTCCATTTCTTCATCATTATATCCAGTAGTAGCAAGAACTACAGGAGTTTTAGTTTTTAAACAATACTCTAATATACCATCTAAAGCAAGTGGATTAGAGAAGTCTATAACCACATCAGAATCTTCCTTTACATCAGCAAAACTTGAGTAAGTGTTGAATCCATCAACATCGTGGTGTTTTGGACTAATACCGGCAACAAGTTCTAATTCTTTATCATCTGCTACACATTTTGTCAATACTTGACCCATTGTTCCGCTGTATCCATTTATTATAACTTTCAATGTTATACCCCCTAATTAAGTTTCATTTATTTCAGGGAAGAATCAAATTAGATTCTTCCCTGTTTAAATTAAGCTTGTTATTTATTTTACTTCAAGTCCAGCATTTATTAATTCTTGTTTTAATACTTCTAAGTTTTTAGGATTCATTTCACCAAGAGGTAATCTTAAGTGACCAACATCAAATCCTAATAAGTTTAATGCAGTTTTTACTGGAACTGGATTTACTTCTATAAATAAAGCATCTATAAGAGCTTTTAGTTCTAGTTGTATTTTGCAAGAACCTTTAACATCACCGTCTAAGAATTTTGCAACTAAGTCATGAGTTTGGCGTGGACAAACATTAGCTAAAACTGATATAACACCGCTACCACCTAATGATAATAATGGAGTTATAGAGTCGTCATTTCCAGAATATATTGCGAAATCATCTGGAACTAATCTAGCTACTTCAGCAACTTGAGCTATATCACCACTAGCTTCTTTTATAGCAACTATGTTTTCACATTCGTTAGCTAATTCAGCAACTAAATCTGGAGCTATGTTAACTCCTGTTCTAGAAGGAACATTGTATAAAATTATTGGTAGATCAACAGCATCAGCTATAGCTTTGAAGTGGGCTTTTAGACCAGTTCTATTAGCTTTGTTGTAATATGGAGTGATTATTAATAAAGCATCAGCCCCCATATCTTGAGCACCTTTAGCTAAACTAAGTGAATGTCTAGTATCATTTGTACTAGCACCAGCGATAACTGGTATTCTTTTGTTTACTGTATCGACGATGCATTTAATAACATCTAGTTGTTCTTCATCTGTCATAGTACTAGCTTCCCCTGTAGTACCAGTAGCAACTATTGCATCTGTTCCGTTGGCTATGTGGTATTCAACTAATTCTTTTATTTTTTCAAAATTTGGTGTGTTATCTTCGTTAAATGGTGTTACTAATGCAACTGCAGAACCTGTAAATATCATATATATCTCCCCTTTTTTATATATTCAATATTCTTATTTTAATTCATTAAATTTAAGAACTAATGTTACATTTAATTAGTTTCGTAACGATTAAACATTTACTTTAATTAAGTTTATAAGTTTATAATAAGTTATTTTTTATTTCTTTAATTAAATATTTTTTAAACTAAATCATTTTTAACTAATAATTCAGCGATTTGTACTGCATTTGTAGCAGCACCTTTTCTGATATTGTCAGCAACTACCCATAAGTTGATTCCATTATCAACACTAAAGTCTCTTCTTATTCTACCAACGAAAACTTCGTCATGACCTTCAGCATCTACAGCAAGAGGGTACTCATCTTTAGCTGGGTTATCAACTAATACAACACCTTCAGTATTTTTGATTGCTTCAACAACATCTTCAAGTTCAAATGGTTTATTAAATTCAACATTTATTGATTCACTATGAGCACCTCTAACTGGAACTCTAACAGTAGTAGCAGTAACTTTTATGCTATCATCATTAAATATTTTTTTAGTTTCATTTATCATTTTCATTTCTTCTTTTGTATAGCCGTTATCCATAAATACATCGATATGTGGTAAACAGTTAAAAGCTATTGGATGAGGATAGAATTGATTTGGTTTTCCAGCAATTCCGTCTTCTAAGTCTTTAACACCTCTAACACCTGAACCAGAAACAGCTTGGTAAGTTGAGAATACTATTCTTTTTAAACCATATTTTTCATATAAAGGTTTAAGAGGAACCATAGCTTGTATTGTAGAGCAGTTAGGATTAGCTATTATACCTTTTTTGATTTCTTTTATAGCTTCTGGATTAACTTCTGGTACTATAAGTGGTACATCAGGATCCATTCTCCATTGAGCTGAATTGTCTACAACTATTATACCTTTTGAAGCAGCTATTGGAGCAAATTTCTCACTAGTAGCTCCACCAGCAGAGAATAGTGCTATTTGAATATTTTTTCCATCAAAAGCAGTTTCAGTTAATTCTTCAACTACGTAATCTTTTCCTGCAAAAGTTATTGTTGAACCGGCAGATTTTTTAGATGAGAAAAAATATACATTTTCTATTGGAAATTGTCTTTCTTCAAGAACTTTTAAGAAAGTTCTACCTACCATACCAGTAGCACCAACTACGGCTACATTAACTTTTTTCATTTTATATCACCTCATATAATTTATAGTATTTCGTATTTTATTATTACTTCCTAAATAGAGATATAAAATAAGGGGAGGTTATATATTTTCCAAAGGATACTGCAAGAGTAGATTTTTGATATTAAAAAACGTACAAAGGAATACTTCGTACGTTGCTAACATAAATCAAAGTAAACCTGTAGCCCCCCACTTAGATAAGTGACAGTCTCATGCATTTTCTGCATGACCCCAGCATATATCTTCGCCAAGATATAAACTTCGGCAAATCATCCTTTCAGTAATCATCTACACTCGCCAGCTCATATTACTTACTGATAATCATTGCGCCTCTACTTAGGTTAGTTAAATTTTATTTGGATTTTAATAAGTTGTTATGAATTAATGTTATTACAAAATTTTGGAAAAATCAACTGAAATTATGCAAAAAATTAAAAAATTAAAAAATTAAATAAAAGTATAGCCAAAAACGTTTTTATAGTTTAAAATAGTAAAGTGCTATGGGCGATTTGATTAAAAAAACACATAAAAAAAGTACCATAGCGGTAAAATTATGGAAATTAAGAATATCTATATAATTTATTTATAGAAAAAGGTATAATTATATATAAATAGTTTTATAGAATAGGAAAAGGTATATCATTTTTAATTTAAAGTTTGAAATGAATAGAATTTATGTAGGATAACCTTATCAAAATAATTAAATTTTAAAATAAACAGAAGATTAATTTTATTAGGAGGAAAGTTTTATGGAATCACTAAAAGAACTTTATAAAATAGGACCGGGACCATCAAGTTCTCACACTATGGGTCCACAAAGAGCAGCAAGAATATTCAACGAAAAAAATCCTAACGCAGCAAGCTTCAGAGCGCATTTATACGGAAGTTTAGCAGCTACAGGAAAAGGTCACTTAACTGACTATATAATAATAAAAACATTAGCGCCTAAAAACGTTGAAATAGTTTGGGAACCAGAAATAGTAAAAGAATTCCACACTAATGGAATGAAATTAGTAGCTTTAGATGAAGCAGGAAACGTAATGGACGAGTGGACTGTATTCTCTGTAGGTGGAGGTTCTTTAGCTGAAGAAGGTAAAAGAGGACAATCATCTGCGAGTGTTTACCCACACGACAATATAGAAGACATTATAGAATGGTGTAGAGAAAACCACAAAAACTTCGTTGACTACGTAAAAGAATTCGACGATGAAGATATAATGGATTACTTAAGAGAAATAAGATTAGCTATGAGAAAATCATTAGATGATGGTTTAAAAGCTACTGATATAATTCCAGGAAAATTAAAATTAGCTAGAAAAGCTAGAACTTTCTACAGACAATACAAAGTAAATAAACAACTTTCTTCAATGATATATGCATATGCTTTAGCTGTATCTGAACAAAATGCATCAGGATTTGAAATAGTTACAGCTCCAACTTGTGGATCTGCAGGTGTATTACCAGCTGTATTATTCACATTACAAGACTACTATGGATTCGATGACGAAGCTATAGAAGAAGGTCTTGCAGTAGCAGGTTTAATAGGTATATCTGTTAAGAAAAATGCATCAGTTTCAGGTGCAGAAGTAGGATGTCAAGGTGAAGTTGGTGTTGCTTGTGCAATGGCAGCTGCTGCTACAGCATTCATAAAAGGTGCAGCTCTTAGAAAAATAGAGTACGCTGCAGAAATAGGTTTAGAGCATCACTTAGGTATGACTTGTGACCCAGCTTACGGATATGTTCAAATACCATGTATAGAAAGAAATGCAATGGGAGCACAAAGAGCGTTAGATGCTGCTAACTATGCATTATTATCTGATGGTGTTCACCATGTTAAATTCGACCAAATAGTTAAAATAATGGACGAAACTGGTAGAGACATGATGGATAAATACAAAGAAACTGCACAAGGTGGTATAGCTTTATTATACGAAGAAAGCGATGAATTCGGCGGAAACGAAGAATAATAATTAATAAAATTAATATCGATATATATACAATGCTACATCTAGACATTAGTCTAGGTGTAGTATTTTTTTTACGAAAAAATTGGACAATATAATGAAAATGTATATAATTAAATTATCTAAAAATTTAAATATTAATGGAATTTAGGGGGATAATTTAATGAAAGATATATCATATATAGATAAAATTGTTAAACAACATAGAACTAATCTACATAAAATTGCTGAGCTTTCCCATGTGGAATTTAAAACAGCAAAATATATAAGAGATTATTTAGATAAATTAAATATAGAATATGAAACGCCATTAGAAACTGCTACGGTTGGGATAATTAAAGGAAAAAATCCTAAAAAAACTATAGCATTTAGGGCGGATATAGATGCACTTCCAACAGAAGATGGAGCGCAACATTTATGTGGACATGATGGTCATATGAGTATACTTTTAGGATTTTTAGAATACATAATGGATAATAAAGAGAGTTTAAATGACAATATCGTATTTGTATTCCAACCAGCAGAAGAAGATACAGGTGGTGCAGAACGCCTTATGAAAGCTGGTGTATTCAAAAAATATAACGTAGATGAAGTTTATGGCCTTCATATTCATCCTGATTTTCCAGAAGGATATATAGGCTGCAAAGCTGGATATTTAATGGCTCAAAATGGTGAGATAGATGTTGAAATAATCGGAAAAAGTGGACATGGGGCTATTCCTCAAAATACAATAGACGGAATAATAATAGGGGCTAATTTCGTAAATTCTGTTCAAAGTATAGTGTCTAGAAATTTAAATCCAATGGAAGGTGCAGTTCTTACATTTGGAAAAATGACAGCAGGTTCTATAAGAAATATAATCGCAGAAAATGTTAAACTAGAAGGAACTATGAGATGTTTTAATCCAGATATTTACGACACAATGAAAAGAAGACTTTTAGAATTTGCAAAAGGATTTGAAATAGCATATAACTGTAAAGTCAATGTAACAATAGATGACGGATATTTAGCAGTAAATAACGATGAAAATTTATTTGATGAATTTGTTGAAGCAGTCGGAAAAGAAAAAATAACAAAAACTGAACCTCTTATGATATCAGAAGACTTTTCGTATTATCAAAAAGAAGTCCCAGGACTTTTCTTTATGCAAGGGGCTAGAAATGAAGAAAAAGGATTTGTTAATGGACTTCATAGCTTAAAATTTGATTTTAATGAAGACATAATGTTAGATGCTATTAAAACTTATGTAAAATTACTTAAATTTAAGGGTTCAGTAGAATAAAACAATTAGAAATATTAAATAAAGAGTTAGTGCGAAAAATGTACTAACTCTTTTGATTTATACAAAAAAACGCATCATTTTTTTTATCAAATATATTAAATTAATTTTATATAGAAAAATTTTAAATATATCATTATTTATATATGTTATATATTGATAGATAAAGGGATTATGGTTTTCCTAAAAATGGGAATATATCGATTGATATAAATAGAATACTCTAATAGTAAAAAAATATTTGAAAATATCTATAGTGTATATTAATTGGCAAAATTAGTATATCAAAAATATTTTGTAGAAAAATCGTTGTCAAAAATAAATATTTGAAAAAATTGGAACTTTATTTATAATAGAAGGGACGAATTAATTTTAAGGGGGGAATTTATTTTATGATATATTCAGCAGAAGTAAACAATATGTGCCCTATAACTAAAGGACCTAACCATGGTCCAGCTCCAATTCCAGAAGAAGGAAAATGGGTACAAGCTAAACAAATCAGCGACATATCAGGTTTAACTCACGGTATAGGATGGTGTGCACCTCAACAAGGTGGATGTAAATTAACTTTAAATGTTAAGGACGGAATAATACAAGAAGCATTAGTAGAAACAATAGGATGTTCAGGAATGACTCATTCAGCTGCAATGGCATCTGAAATACTTCCAGGAAAAACTATATTAGAAGCTTTAAATACCGACTTAGTCTGTGATGCAATAAACACAGCTATGAGAGAAATCTTCTTACAAATAGTTTATGGTAGAAGTCAAACTGCTTTCTCTGAAGGAGGACTTCCAATAGGTGCTGGTCTTGAAGATTTAGGTAAAGGTTTAAGATCTCAAGTTGGGACTATGTACGGAACTTTAGCTAAAGGACCAAGATACTTAGAAATGGCAGAAGGTTATGTTACTAGATTAGCATTAGATGAAAATAGTGAAATAATCGGATACGAATTCGTTCACCTTGGCAAAATGATGGAAATGATAAGCGGTGGCATGGATGCTAACGAAGCTTTAGAAAAAGCTAAATCATCATATGGAAGATTTGCAGACGGGGTTAAATTTGTAAATCCAAGACATGAATAATAGAAGGGGGATGAAATAATGGCATTATTTGAAAGTTACGAAAGAAGAATCGCTCAAATAGAAGTAGTATTAGAAAAATACGGATTTAAAACAATAGAAGAATGTAGAGAACTATGTCAATCAAAAGGTTTTGACCCATATGAAATAGTAAAAGAAACTCAAGCTATAGCATTTGAAAATGCATGTTGGGCTTATACTTTAGGTGCAGCTATAGCAATCAAAAAAGAATGTAAAAGAGCAGCAGATGCAGCTACTGCAATTGGGGAAGGTTTACAAGCATTCTGTATACCAGGTTCTGTTGCTGACAATAGAAAAGTTGGTTTAGGACATGGTAACTTAGGTTCAATGTTACTTGAAGAAGACACTAAATGTTTCGCATTCTTAGCAGGACATGAATCTTTTGCTGCTGCTGAAGGGGCTATAAAAATAGCTGAAAAAGCAAATAAAGTTAGAAAAGAACCTTTAAGAGTTATCTTAAACGGTCTTGGAAAAGATGCAGCTTACATAATATCAAGAATAAACGGATTCACTTATGTTCAAACTAAATTTGACTACTATACAAGTGAATTAACAATAGTAAAAGAAATTCCTTTCTCAAACGGAGATAGAGCAAAAGTTAGATGTTACGGATGTGACGATGTTAGAGAAGGTGTTGCAATAATGCACAAAGAAGGTGTTGACGTTTCAATAACAGGAAACTCAACTAATCCAACTAGATTCCAACATCCAGTTGCAGGTACATACAAAAAAGAATGTATCGAACAAGGTAAAAAATACTTCTCAGTTGCTTCTGGTGGTGGTACTGGTAGAACACTTCATCCAGACAACATGGGAGCAGGACCAGCTTCTTACGGTATGACAGATACTATGGGAAGAATGCACTCAGATGCACAATTTGCTGGTTCTTCATCAGTTCCAGCTCACGTTGAAATGATGGGACTTATTGGAATGGGTAATAACCCAATGGTTGGTGCTACAGTTGCAGTTGCAGTTGCTGTAGAAGAAGCTATGAAATAAATAAGAATATCAGAGATTAGCCATTAATTTAAGATATTTAATATAAAAACAGCTATGTCATGGATTAAAAATCAGGGACATAGCTGCTTTTTTCTATCTAACGTCAAATAATAATTGTGCCTTAAAATCGTCTTTAGCCATATTTGTTATTGTATCGATATTTCTTAAGATCATATCTCTGTGGTCATCGTTTATAGGGATGCCCTCATCCTCCAAAGATTGAATAAATTCTAAGTTTTGAATTAGTCTTTCTACTGATTCATTTAATTGATCAAAATTCATTTTATCGTACCTCCTGTATTTGTTTGAAATTTAACTCCTCACTCACCCAAATTCAGGATATAGCTATGTTTTTTTTGTGTAATTGAAATTCATCATTGATTCCTCCGTATATATTATTTTCGAAGTCCCTCAACCAAGTTTGAAAATCAATTCCTTTCTCTAAATTCTATTATAAAGTTTATGGAGTATAAATAAAAGAGAAAAGTAAAAAAATTTCTATTTTCTACATTAAAAAACAATTAAGATAAAAATTACGATTTGTTAAATAATGTAAAATAAAATTGATAAAAAAAACTTTGGCCTATATAATTATATTAGTAAATAAAAATTTTATAAGTATTAATAATTTGAGGAGGGAAAAATGAGAAAAAAATCATTAATAGTATCAATTTTTATAATTGTTTCACTTATGGCTTTTGGATGTTCAAATTCAGCAGCTCCAAGTGATACAAGTAGCGGGTATACAAAGAGCGACTCAAAGGACAAATCATCAAATAACAAACAAGATAACTCAAAAGATAATAAATCACAAGAAAATAATTCAACAGACAATAATCAATCACAAGAAACAGCAAATACACAAACAGTAAATAAGAAAAATGGACAATATGTAATCTGTATAGACCCTGGTCATCAGACAAAGGGTGATATGAGTCAAGAACCAGTTGCGCCAGGTTCATCAGAAAAGAAATTTAAGGTATCTTGGGGAACACAAGGTGTAGCAACAAAGATTCCAGAATACGAATTAACTTTAAGTGCATCAAAGATATTAAAGAAAGATTTAGAACAAATGGGCTTTAAGGTTATAATGACAAGGGAAACTAATGACGTAAACATTACGAATTCTGAAAGGGCAATCTTTGCAAATGATAATAACGCTGATTTAGTAATTAGAATACATGCAGACGGTTCAGATGATTCATCAACAACAGGAGCATCACTTCATATACCATCACAAGATAGCCAATATACAAGCAAAATTTATCCTGAAAGCAACGAATGTGCAAAATTAATATCATTACAAATGAAACAAGATGGATTTAAAGTAAACGATATTTATCAAAGAAGCGATTTAACAGGTTTTAACTGGTCAAAAGTACCTGTTGTACTAGTTGAAATGGGATTTATGTCTAACCCAGAAGAAGATCAAAAAATGGCAGAAACATCATACCAAGAAAAAATGATGAAGAGTGTTGCAGAGGGAGCACAAGCATATTTTGAAAATAAATAATAACAAGGCTACGATGAAACATTCATCGTGGCTTTTTAAATGGGTTTAAATGAAATAGTATAGATGCAGTAATTACTTTAATGAACTATAATGAAATTACAATGTCATATTTTTTAAATGGGGGAAGATAATATGAGTTTTAAATTTGATGCTTTAAAATACAGCTATGCATCAAGAAGAAGTTTGGTATATGGAAGACGTGGAATGGTATCTACATCACAACCTCTCGCTGCTCAAGCTGGACTTGATATTATTAAAAAAGGCGGAAATGCAGTTGATGCAGCAATTGCAACAGCTATTTGTATGACAGTTTTGGAACCTACTTCAAATGGAATTGGTTCTGATTGTTTTGCATTAGTATGGGTTAAGGATAAATTGTATGGATTAAATGCCAGTGGACATGCTCCAGAACTTGCAACGCCAGAGTATATAAAAGAACAAGGGTATAGTAAAATGCCTGTTCATGGTTGGACTCCAGTTACTGTTCCTGGTGCTGTTTCAGGTTGGGTTGAACTATCAAAACGATTTGGAAAACTAGAATTTGAAGAATTGTTTGAGCCGGCAATAGACTATGCAGAAAATGGGTATCCAGTTTCACCAGTGATTTCGAAATTATGGCAAGATGAATATGAAGCATTTTTTAAAGATACAGATGATAACCTTTATGATGAATGGAAGAAAGTTTTTATGAAAAATGGAAAAACACCTTCTGCTGGAGAAGTTTGGACATTAAAAGACCATGCAAAAACTCTTAGAGAAATAGCAAAAACAAAAGGGGAATCTTTTTATAGAGGAGATTTGGCAGATAAGATAGACGAGTACTCTAAAAATACTGGAGGTATTTTAAGAAAAGAGGATTTAGCAAAATTTAAGGCAGAATGGGTAGAACCTATAAAGACAAGTTACAAAGGTTTCGAAATTAATGAAATACCACCTAATGGACATGGAATAGTGGCGCTTATGGCACTTAATATTATGGAAGGATTTGATGTAAAAACTCATGATGATGCTGATAGTGTTCATAAGCAAATCGAAGCTATTAAGCTAGCATTTGTAGATGGGCAAAGATACATTTCAGACCCGAGATACATGAAAGTTACAAAAGAAGAATTGCTTTCAAAAGAATATGCTAAAAAGAGAAGAAAATTAATATGTCATGATGCGATAATGCCAGAGTGTGGAGATCCATCTTGTGGTGGAACAGTATATCTTTGTACTGCCGATGGAGAAGGAAATATGGTTAGTTTTATACAAAGTAATTACTGTGGATTTGGTTCAGGGGTAGTTGTTCCAGGTACAGGAATTGCGTTACATAACAGGGGAAACAATTTTAATTTAGATGAAAATAGTGAAAATTGTATAGAACCAAATAAAAAACCATATCATACAATAATTCCAGGATTTTTAACTAAAGACAACAAACCAATTGGACCTTTTGGAGTAATGGGGGGATTTATGCAACCACAAGGACATCTTCAAGTTATTATGAATATGATTGATTTTAAAATGAATCCTCAAGAAGCACTAGATGCACCTAGATGGCAATGGATTGGAGAAAAGAAAATCCAAGTTGAGAGAGCATTCCCATTTGCATTAACAGAAGAATTACTTAGACGAGGACACGAAATAACAGTATTACCAGAGTCTACAAGTATGGGGCGTGGTCAAATTATATTGAGAGACGAAAATGGAACTTTAGTTGGGGCTAGTGAACCTAGAACAGACGGATTTGTTGCAGCATGGTAAAAGTTTTAAAGAAAAAAGTTAAAAAATTATATTATTAAAAAAATAATATAGATAAGATGTATTTAATAAAAGTCGGGTAGATATTTTGCCTGACTTTATTTATGAAATAAGATGTATAAAATACTTTAATAGGGAAATACTCCTAAATAGAGAAGGAGTGTTATAAATGGAAAATAAAAATGAAAACAAAAAAACAAATACGGAAATAACAGAGGAATTAATATATAAATGCGAAAAAACTAGAAAAAACAATAGCAAGAAAGATAAACCATTGACAGACAATGATATAATGAAATATGAGATAGCATCAGAATTAGGATTAATCGACAAAGTAAGTGAAAGAGGTTGGGCAGGACTTACTGCAAAAGAAGCAGGAAAAATAGGAGGAATGCTTACAGCCCGAAAGAAAAAATTAAAAAAACAAGAAGAAGAAAATAAGGGGAACGATAGCGAGGATGAATCAATATAGAGATTTCGCATTCGTCTATGATAAACTTATGGACGATGTCGATTACGAAGGTTGGATAAACTATATAGAACAAATAATAAAAAATGAAAACGCACAAGTAAAAAATATCTTGGAATTAGCGTGTGGAACTGGTAATATAACAATACCACTAGCTAAAAAGAACTACGATATAGCAGGTATAGATATATCTGATGAAATGCTTAATGTAGCGAGAAGTAAGGGCGAAGAACAAGGCATAGACTTAGTTTTACTAGAACAAGACATATCGGAGCTTGATTTCGATGTTACAAATCTAGATTGTGTTTTATGCGCTTGTGATGGCTTTAATTATATAACTTACGATGAAGATTTAATGAATGTATTTTCTAAAACTCATGAACTATTAAAAGAAGAAGGTATATTCATTTTTGATATTAGTTCTTTCTACAAATTATCAACAGTATTAGGGGATAATATGTACGGAGAAAATAGAGAAGATATATCATATATGTGGCAAAATTACTTTGATGACGAACAAAATTTAGTTGAAATGGAATTGACATTTTTTGTTGCGGACGAAAATGGAAAGTATGATAAGCACGAAGAAAGACATTTACAAAGAGCTTACACAGAAGAAGAAATCCTAGATATGCTTGAAGAAGTTGGATTTGCTGATGTAAAAGTTTACGGAGACTTTACTTTTGAACAACCAGAAGAAGATTGTGAAAGAGTATTTTTCGTATGCAGAAAATAATAGTTAACAATGGAGGAATACAATGAAAGATTACGTAATAAAAGCGACAAGTGGAAATGGCGAAATAAGAGCTTACGTTGGTAACACTAGAGAAATGGTAGAACAAGCTAGAGTAAACCACAACACAACAAAAGTTGCAACTGCAGCTTTAGGAAGAACATTAACTGCAACTAGTATGATGGGTCTTATGATGAAAAATGAAAAAGATGAATTAACAGTTATAATAAAAGGTGGCGGGCCAATAGGAACTATACTTGCAACATCTGATGCAAAAGGTATGGTTCGTGGATATGTTCAAAACCCAGATGTTCAAGTTGAAAACTATCCAAATGGAAAATTAAATGTAGCAGGTGCTGTCGGAACAGATGGATACGTTCAAGTAATAAAAGACTTAGGATTAAAAGAGCCTTATATAGGATCATATCCGTTAGTAAGTGGAGAAATAGCAGAAGACTTCACACATTACTTTGCTTTATCAGAACAAACTCCTTCAGTAGTTTCGCTAGGTGTTTTAACTAGAAATATGGAAGTTGAAAGAAAAATAACTAAAGAAGATGGCTCTGAAGAAATAGTAGTATGTAGAGAATTTGACGTTGAGCAAGCTGGTGGATTTATAGTACAATTAATGCCATTTGCTAGCGAAGAAACTATAGCTACATTAGAAAATAACATAAAAGATATACCATCTGTAACAACTTTATTAAAGGCTGGAAATAAACCAGAAGACATAGTAGAAATGGTACTTAAAGATTTAGAACCAAAAATACTAGATGTATGTGAAGTTGGATTTGAATGTAATTGTTCAAAAGAAAGAACAGGAAAAGTTCTTCAATCAATAGGAGAAAAAGAACTTCAAGCTATAATAGACGAAGATAAACAAGCAGAAGTAACTTGTCATTTCTGTAACAATAAATATCACTTTACAGAAGAAGAGTTAGTAGAGCTTTTAAATTCAATAAAATAATATAAAAAACTGGCACCAATATTGGTGCCAGTTTTTTATTGATTAAATATGAAAATTCAATTCATACACTTTTGTAGGTCGCCCCTTAGTATTTGTAGTTTGAGTACAAGTTATTTTAGCGTATCCACTTTTTTCAAGATTTTTAAGTATACGGTTTGCATTCCTAACAGTACTTTTTAAGTGTAACGACAAATCCTGTGTTGTTATCATATTTGAATTATTAATTTTTATAATGGCTATAATTTTTTTGATTGTAATAGCAGATAGACTACTGTTTTTAGCAATTTTTCCAATATCATAAATTGCTTGATTTTCAATTACCATACATTCTTTTGAACTTAATGGACCAATAAGATTTCCGTTTTCTGTAAAAACAAAACTTTTTCCCGATAAGAAAGATTCCCTTTGAGCAGCATAGGCGTTATTAACCGCCATTTCTAAGTTAATTCCAATTCCATATCCAATTGAAATCTCAAAATCAATATATTTATTTAAATAGACACTTAAATTACAGTTTTTCTCGTTATTTGTAATTTGATGTAAATTTTCTACTGTAATAATTGTGGAACAATGTGATTTTTCTTCTTGTATTACACAATTTATTGCATTAGATTGGAAGAATTTATTTGTGTGGTGTGCAATTAATTGAATGTTTTCTTCTGTATTTAAACTATTATCAGAAGCAAAAATACTAATCACTACAGGTAGATTTTCACGCATATATTCTAATGAGAGAATATACATAAATCTCTTAGTTAGATCTTTTAAAAATAATGGTGTTGGTATAGGATATCTATAAGGAATATTATGTTCTTCTAAAATTGGTATAAGATTACTATACTGACATAAAACCATATCTATTGCATCCATATTCCATAATCTCAAAATCTCGTTTATAATTTGACCTTCTAATTTTGCAAAGTTTTCCCTATTTAATGTTTCACTCCAAATATCAATATGAGATTTATCATAATTTAAATCCATCCACTTAAAAAAATCATTTGCTGTTATTCCACCTTCAAGAGGAATCATAAAATCAATGATAAGTCTATTCATATTTAAATCTCTATTTTCTAGAAGTAAATCTAAAATTGAGCGATATAATCCTGCAGAATCTATTTCAAAAGAAATAATTGGGCGTTTTAGTTCGTGTTCTACGACCTCTATAGCAGCTTTTGCTGCAGTACCACTAACCAAAAAACCGTTAGTACACGCAGCATACTGATCATATATTTTATGTATAGTATTAAAGTTGTCATAGGCTACAACTTTAATATTACATTCTAAGTCTAAATTAGAGTAAATTTCCTCTATATGTGGGCGCAGAAAATGACTAGTAATAACTACAATATTTGTGTTCATTTTGGTTCACCTCTTTCGATTAATATTATCAAAAAGTATTTTATAAATCAATGTAAATATAGCAAAATATTTAGCTTTAATAAAAAAAATTTAAAAATTAGTACAGAATTATTTGACAAATAGAATAATTCTTGATATATTATTGTCAAGGAAGTATTCCATATATATTCTATAAATATTAAAAATACTTCAAAAAATATTCCGTAAAAGGAGAAACAAGTTATGAATTATTATGACAGAGCAAAAGAATTAGCAGAACAAACGGTTGCACACCGTCGTTATATGCATACAAATGCTGAAGCAGGATTAGATCTTCCAAAAACTAAAGCATATGTTATGGAACAATTAAGATCTTTCGGTATAGAGCCTAAAGATTGTGGTTATGGTGTAACCGCTACTCTTGGAAAAGGTGGAAAAGTATTATTACTACGTGCTGATATGGATGCACTTCCAATGGGAGAAGAGAGTGGAGAAGAATTTGCTTGTCCAACAGGAAAAACAGCACATACTTGCGGGCATGACTTCCATGCAGCTATGTTACTTACAGCAGCAAGAATGTTAAAAGAAAATGAAGATGAATTAGAAGGAACTGTAAAATTAATGTTCCAACCAGCTGAAGAAACATTCGAAGGTAGCAAAAATATGATCGAAAATGGTATATTACAAAATCCACCAGTAGATGCAGCATTAGCATACCATGTTTCAGCAGGAAAAATGCCAGTTGGTCTATATATGTACAACAGCAAAGATACAATGATGTTCTCTGTTGATGGATTTAAAATAACATTGACAGGAAAAGGTTCACATGGGGCTTATCCTCATGCAGGTGTTGACCCAATAAATATTGGTGCACATGTACATCTTGCATTACAAGAATTAATAGCAAGAGAAAGTGATCCAACACATTCTTGTGTATTAACAGTAGGTAAATTCCAAGCAGGAACAGTTGGTAACATAATACCAGAAACTGCAGTATTAGAAGGAACTATACGTACAAATAAACCAGAATCAAGAGAATTACTTGTTCGTAGAATGAAAGAAGTTGCAGAAAGAGTTGCAGCAGTTTACGGAGGTAGCGCAGAAGTAGAAATGCTTTCAGAAGTACCACCACTAATCTGTAACCCAGAACTTACTGAAGAATTCGTAGGATATATGGAAGGAATGGGAATACCAGGACTTACAGGATACCCAGGAATATCAGCAAGTGCTTCAGAAGACTTCGCTGTTATAGCTGAGCAAATTCCAAGTACATTCATGTACTTATCAGCAGGATACCTTGATGAAAGAGGAGAAGCTCCAGCGCATAACCCAAAAGTTAAATTCAACGAAGATGTTTGTCCAATAGGATCTTCTTGTTTAGCACACTGTGCAACAGAATGGTTAAAAAACAATAAATAATAATTAATTACTAAAATTTATACATTGAGAAAACGATAGTCAAAAAATAATAACGTAAAATATATATTTAAGTAACGAAAAGGAATAAAAAGGAGATTATTTTATGTCAAAAGAACGAAAGCAGCAAACTGTAGCAATTCCGCTACCAAAAGCTAAGAAAAATTTAGTACAAATAGGATGTATATGCATTATGCTTTCAGTAGCAATGTATGGCCTTGTATTTTCAACATTAACAGCACCAATATTAGAAAGTGTAGATGCAATGGGATATGTAGGATTATTCTCTATATTTGCAGCACTAGGTATATCAATAATGACACCAATAGGTGGAAAACTTGGAGACTTAATAGGACGTAGAAACATAGTAGTTATACCAGGTATCATATGTATAGTATGTGGTGTAGCATTTGCATTTGCACGCTCATTAGTTGCATTAATGAGTTTACGTTTACTAATAAGTCTTGCACAAGGAGCTTTCACAGCAGCACCTTACATAATAACGGGATTAATTAATGAAAGAAAAGATGTACCAAAAGCAATGGGAATGTTAGCAGCATCTGTAGCTGTTGGAGGATTTGGAGGAAGTATAATTGCAGGTATACTTACTGATATGAATATGCTTACTGTAGCAATAATTATGCCAGCAGCACCTCTACTTATAGGAATAATATTAATCGGAATTAATATGCCAAACCAAAAACGTGAAGGAAAAGTTACTATAGATGTTCCTGGGATAATAGCGTTAGTTGTTACACTTTGTGCGATTCTTTTATCTTTAAACTTTGGTTCATCAATAGGATGGGGGCATCCAACAATAATAGCAGGATTTGTTTTAGGAATAGTAGCATTCTATGCACTTATTAAAATTGAATCAAAAGCAAAAGAGCCACTTATACCTCTTACATTATTCAAAAATAAAAACTATAATGTACTTTTAGCAGTTGGTTTTGCCGCTTACTTCTATCAAAATGCAATGAACGTATATGCACCAATAGGGGCAATGCAAATAATGGGTAAATCAGCAAGTGTAGCAGGTGCTTTACAAATGCCTCGTACTATACTTACAATAATTATACCTATAATAGCTGGTACATGGGTAGGTAAGAAAACTTCAAATATGTGGAAAGCAATGGTAGTTGCAACTGCATTAACAGGTATCCCAATGTTAGTTATGGGATTCACTACACCAGCTACTTCAATAGTAATATACTTTGTAGCTCTTGCATTTACAGGAATTGCAGAAAGTTTCCGTTCTGTATCTATAACACCAGCTGCTCAGTTAATACTTGATCCGCAAGATATAGGTATAGGGACATCATTTGTAAACTTCTTTAATTCACTTTCTGGAACGATTGCTGCAACAGTATTCGCGGTAGCATACAATATGAACACAGCTGCAGATCCAACAAATGTAGAATTAATACAAAATGGTGTTAACGCAGTATTCTGGGTGGCAGCAATAGTAGGTCTTGTAGGACTTGCAATAGTTATATTATTTGTAAGACCACAAATGTCTGATAAAAAAGAATCAACTGACCATACTAAAAAAACGGCTTAAATTTAAAAATTAAAATATTATAATATAATGAAGGAATGTTTTGTATATGTTCAATTTGAACAATATGGAACATTCCTTTTGTTATATAATGAATAAAAGATATTATTTTAAAATTGTAAATAAAGAAAACTTGAAAAAATATTTCGGATAGAGTTTAAAATTGGGGAGGAAATATTATGAAAATAGACTATGGACTAGAAATGAGTCAATCACAAAAGATTATTGTGTCTACTAATTTAGTACAATCTTTAAAAATTTTAAGCATGACAACATTAGAATTAGAAGATGAAATAAAAAAACAAGCCGAGGAAAACCCTATTATAGAAGTCGAGATGCAAAACAGTGAAAGAAAAGTTGATTGGGAAAGATATATAAATCATTTGAAACATCATACTTACAACGATAAAAATGAATCTAGATATAATATAGATAGTGAAATGGATTTTGAAAATATAATAAGTAATAATCAAAATTTATATGACTATCTAAAAGAGCAAATAAATTTCTATAAAATAGATAAAACTGAGAAGAGGGTATGCGAATATATAATAGATAGTTTAGATGAAAATGGATACTTAAAAGATGAAGATTTAGTAATCAAAGATCTAAATATAGACTGTACTATATATAATAGATGCAAAAAATACATTCAGTCGCTTGAACCTAGTGGAGTAGGAGGAAGTAATTTAGAAGAATCTTTGATTATACAACTTAGAAATTTAGATATAAAAGATGGGTTACTTGAAGATATTATAAAAAATGATTTAAATTGCATAGGAAATAAAAAAATAAGTTTAATATGCAAGAAATACAATATAAATAAATCTCAGTGTATGAATTATATTAAATTAATAAAAAGTCTCGATCCGAAACCATGTGAAAAGTTTAAATTAAAAGATATTATATATATAAAACCAGATGTAACAGTAAAAAAAATAGATGGAGAATTTGTTTTAGAGGGAAATGATACAAATGATATAAATATACATATAAATTCATTTTATAAAGAAATATTAAATGATGAAAGTTCGGATATTGTTGCAAAAGAATTTATAAAAGATAGATTAGACAATGCTTTAAACTTAATAAAAAGTATAGAACATAGAAAATCAACAACAATAATGATAGCTAATTCAATATTAAATAAGCAAAAAGACTTCTTTGAAAATGGAATACACTATATAAAACCGATGAAGATGCAAGAATTAGCACAAGAACTTAATATGCATCAATCAACTATAAGCAGAGGGGTAAACGGAAAGTATATGTTAACTCCATTTGGACTATTTGAATTTAAATATTTCTTTTCAAAAGGTTTAGAAACTCAAGAAACAGAGGGTGTCTCTTCAATCAGTATAAAAAAATTTATTAAGGATACAATAAAAAACGAAGATAAATCGAAACCATTAAGTGATGAAAAAATAAAAGTAATGTTGAATAACCAAGGTATAAATATTGCAAGAAGAACTGTTTCAAAATATAGAGAAGAGTTAGAAATATTACCATCAAGCAAAAGAAAACTTTGATTTCTAAATAAAAATAGTATAAAAATGAAATTTAAGTTAAAATATAGACGAAAAATTAATTATATGTTAAAAAAAAGCAAAAATTTGAGAAAACATATTGAAAAAATTTTATATCTAAGGTAAAATAAAAATATCTTGTGGGACACAAATTAATACATAGGACAAAAAAAGTCCCAGAACAGAAAATGAGGGATAGACTTATGAATAATTTTTTAAAAATACAACAAAAACTGATTCCACAAGTTGTTGAAATAATGACGAAACGTTACTCAATTCTTAGACAAATATACTTATGCGAAACTATTGGAAGAAGGAGTTTAGCTGGTGTATTAAAACTAAGTGAGAGAGTAATTCGTTCGGAGACGGAAGTACTAAGAGAACAAGGTCTTATAAAAGTAGAAACTTCAGGCATGACAATAACAGAAGAAGGAATAGAGCTTCTTGAACAGTTAAAAGATACAATGAATGAAGTTATGGGATTATCTACATTAGAAGAGAGACTAACACAATTATTAGGTATAAAGAAAGTAATACTTGTTCCTGGTGACTATGAAAAAAATGAAAGTATTTTAGTCGATGTAGCAAGATCAGCAGCATCATATTTCACACATATAATACAAGAAGATGATATAGTTTCAATAACAGGTGGAACAACTATGCTAGAGTTTTCAAAAGGTATTAAAACCGATAAGAAATTTGAAAATGTAACAATAGTTCCAGCTAGAGGTAGTGTGGGGTTAGATATAGAGATACAATCAAATAATATAGCATCAGATATGAGTAAAAGATTACACTCAAAATACGAATTACTTAATTTACCTGATAAATTAGGAAAAGAATCTATGATGATGTTAGCTCAAGAGCCAGAAATAAAAAGAACTCTAGATTTAGTTTCTAATTCAAATATAGTAGTCTTTGGAGTTGGCAGAGCTGATGAAATGATACTAAAGCGAAACTTACCAGAAAGTAAAACACAAGAAATATTAGACAAAGGTGCAATAGGCGAATCCTTTGGATATTATTTCAATCAATCAGGTGAGATTGTATATAGATTAAATACAATCGGAATTGATTTAGAAAGTGTTAAACAAGCAAGAAATGTTATTGCAGTATTTGCTGGATCTAAAAAAGTAGAAGCTTTTCTAGCAATTTCTAAAATAAACGAGAACTTAGTTTTAGTAACTGACGAGCATAGTGGAAGAAAACTTATTGATTTATTAAAACATCAAGATGAAATAAAAAATCAAGAACAAGATAACGAAAAATAAAATTAGTGAATAACTAATAGAAGTATTAGTAAAATAGATAAAATAGTATAAAAATAGGTTTTATTTTTAGGAGGTTAAATCACAATGGTTAAAGTAGCAATTAATGGTTTTGGTAGAATAGGAAGATTAGCATTAAGAAAATTAATGGAACAAACTGACAAATTTGAAGTAGTAGCAATAAATGACTTAACAGATGCAAAAATGTTAGCTCACTTATTCAAATATGATACTGCTCAAGGTAGATTCAACGGTGAAATAGAAGTTAAAGAAGGTGCTTTCGTAGTTAATGGAAAAGAAATAAAAGTAACTGCTGAAAGAAATCCAGAAAACTTACCATGGGCTGAATTAGGGGTAGACATAGTATTAGAATGTACAGGATTCTTTACTTCTCAAGAAAAAGCTGAAGCACATATAAAAGCAGGAGCTAAAAAAGTTGTTATATCTGCACCAGCAACTGGAGATGTTAAAACAATAGTATACAACGTAAACAACGATATATTAGATGGTACAGAAACAGTTATATCAGGAGCTTCTTGTACAACTAACTGTTTAGCACCAATGGTTAAAACTTTAAATGACAAATTTGGTGTTGAAAAAGGTTTAATGACAACTATACATGCATACACTAACGATCAAAATACTTTAGATGGTCCTCACCCAAAAGGTGACTTAAGAAGAGCTAGAGCTGCTGCAGGAAATATAGTTCCAAATACTACAGGTGCTGCAAAAGCTATAGGTTTAGTTATACCAGAATTAAAAGGTAAATTAGACGGAGCTGCTCAAAGAGTTCCAGTTGTAACTGGTTCTTTAACTGAATTAGTTTGTACATTAAACAAAAACGTAACAATAGAAGAAGTTAACGCTGCTATGAAAGAAGCTGCAAATGAATCATTCGGATATACTGAAGAATACTTAGTATCTTCTGATATAGTAGGAATGAGCTTTGGTTCATTATTCGATGCAACTCAAACAAGAGTTATGGAAGTTGACGGAAAACAATTAGTTAAAGTTGTTTCTTGGTATGACAATGAAATGTCTTATACATCTCAATTAATAAGAACTTTAGGATATTTTGCAAACTTAGCAAAATAGTTTAGGATAAGGTCCGGGTTTGTAGTATCTGCTACAGCTCCGGACTTTTTTAGGATAGGACGCAATAAATAAATTAAACATAAAAATAAAACTACTTGATATGAATTATCAATTTAAATTAGAAAATAACCTAAAATGTTTAAATATATATAAATAAAAGATTTTACAAATAAAATACGAAATCAAAATATAAGATAAATGACATTTAATTACAAATTTGTCTAAAAATATGATATATTAAAAAAGGAAAATACGTTTACTTTGAAAGGAGTTTAATTTTAATTATGTCAATGTTAAATAAAAAAACGATAGAAGATATAAACGTTGCGGGGAAAAAAGTATTAGTAAGATGCGACTTCAACGTACCACTACAAGATGGGGTAATAACTGACGAAAATAGATTAGTAGGTGCACTGCCAACTATAAAATATTTAATAGCACAAGGAGCAAAAGTTATATTATGCTCTCACTTAGGAAAACCAAAAGGAGAACCTAAACCAGAATTATCATTAGCACCAGTTGCAAAAAGATTATCAGAAATGTTAGGACAAGAAGTAGTTTTCGCTGCTGACACTAATGTTGTTGGTGAAAATGCAAAAGCTGCTGTTTCAAACATGAAAGATGGAGATGTTGTTTTATTAGAAAACACTAGATACAGAAAAGAAGAAACTAAAAACGAAGAAAACTTCTCTAAAGAATTAGCTTCTTTAGCTGATATATTCGTTAATGATGCTTTCGGAACTGCTCATAGAGCACACTGTTCAACTGTTGGTGCAGGACAATTTTTAGAAGAAAGAGCTTGCGGATATTTAATTCAAAAAGAATTAAAATTCTTAGGTGAAGCTGTTGCTAACCCAGTTAGACCTTTCACTGCAATATTAGGTGGAGCAAAAGTTTCTGACAAAATAAACGTTATAAATCAATTATTAGACAAAGTTGACAACTTAATAATAGGTGGAGGAATGGCTTATACATTCCTAAAATCTCAAGGATATGAAATAGGAGATTCTTTATTAGAAGCAGATAAAGTTGACTATGCAAAAGAAATGATAGAAAAAGCAGAAGCTAAAGGTGTTAAATTATATTTACCAGTAGACTTCAAAACTGCTGACAGATTCGCTGCTGATGCTGAAGTTGCAATAACTGAAGATCAAAATATAGCTGACGGATACCAAGGTTTAGATATAGGACCAAAAACAGTAGAAAAATTTGTAGATGTTGTTAACAATTCAAAAACAATAGTATGGAACGGACCAATGGGTGTATTTGAATTTGAAGCATTTGCAGGTGGTACTTTAGCAATAGCAAAAGCTATGGCTGCTTTAGAAGATGCAACTACTGTAATCGGTGGTGGAGATAGTGCTGCTGCTGTTAACCAATTAGGATTCGGAGACAAAATGACTCATGTTTCTACTGGTGGTGGAGCATCACTTGAATTCTTAGAAGGTAAAGAATTACCAGGTATAGCTGCTTTAGATAACAAATAATAATTACTTAGACAATATATAAAGACAGTTTAGAGATAAAGAGAATAGATTAAAAAGTATATTCAAGGGGAGGAACTCAAATGAGAAAACCAATAATCGCTGGAAACTGGAAAATGAATAAAAATATAAAAGAAGCTTTAGAATTTGTTAAAGAAGTTGGATCTAGAGCTGATAGACATGATGTTGAGGCTGTAATATGTGCACCATTTTTACAATTAAAAGACCTTAAAGAAGCAACTAAAGGTACTAAAATAAAAGTTGGTGCTCAAAATATGCACTTTGAAACTTCAGGAGCTTTCACAGGAGAAGTTTCTGCTGAAATGTTACAAGAAATAGGAATGGATTACGTTATAATAGGACATTCTGAAAGAAGAGAATACTTTGGAGAAACTGATGAAACAGTAAACAAAAAAGTATTAAAAGCATTACAAATAGGTATAAACCCAATATTATGCTGTGGTGAAACTTTAGAACAAAGAGAAGCTGGAGTTACTAAAGACCATGTTAAAACTCAAATATTAGCAGGATTAAAAGACGTAACTAATGAAGATTTAGTTAAAGTTGTTATAGCTTATGAACCAATCTGGGCTATAGGAACTGGAAAAACTGCAACTGCAGAACAAGCTAATGATGTTATATCATACATAAGAGAAGTTGTAGCTTCAGTTTATGGCGATTTAGCTAACGAAGTTAGAATCCAATATGGCGGAAGTGTTAAACCAGCTAACGTAGCAGAAATAATGGGACAAAGTGACATAGATGGAGCTTTAGTTGGTGGAGCATCACTTAAAGCTGATGATTATGTTGCTCTTGTAAATTTCAAATAGGAGTGAAGTAATACAAATGAAGAAACCAGTAGCATTAATAATTATGGATGGTTTTGGAGAAAGTAATAGCACAGTAGGAAATGCTGTCAAAGCAGCAAATACTCCTAATTTAGACAGAATCGAAAAAACTTATCCAACAACACTAATAAAAGCAAGTGGTCTTGATGTTGGTCTTCCAGATGGTCAAATGGGTAACTCAGAAGTTGGTCATACAAACATCGGAGCAGGAAGAATTGTTTATCAAGATTTAACAAGAATAACAAAATCAATACAAGACGGAGATTTCTTTACAAATGAAGTCTTAAATGGTGCAATGGAAAATGCAAAAGAACACGCTCTTCATATAATGGGATTATTATCTGATGGTGGAGTTCATTCACATATAGATCACCTTAAAGCTTTAATCAAAATGGCTAAAGAAAAAGGTGTAGAAAGAGTATACGTACATGCCTTTACAGATGGTAGAGATACTGATCCTCAAAGTGGTTTAAGCTATGCTAAAGAAATAGAAGCTTGTATGGCTGAAACAGGTGTAGGTCAATTCGCAACTGTAAATGGAAGATACTATGCAATGGATAGAGATAAAAGATGGGAAAGAGTAGAAAAAGCATACAAAGCTATGGTTTGTGGTGAAGGTGAAACTTCTACTTCTGCATCTGAAGCTATCGAAGAATCTTATAAAAAAGGTGCAACAGACGAGTTTATAGTACCAACTGTAATAATTAAAGACAATCAACCAGTAGGAAAAATATCTGATGGAGATTCAGTAATCTTCTTCAATTTCAGACCAGACAGAGCTAGAGAAATATCTAGAGCAATAGTTGACACTGAATTTACTGGATTTGAAAGAGCAGACATAAAAACATTCTTTGTTTGCTTAACAGAATATGATGTTACTTTACCAAATGTTAAAATAGCATTTGGACCACAATCATTAAGTAACACATTAGGTGAATATTTATCAAAATTAGGTAAAACTCAATTAAGAGCTGCCGAAACTGAAAAATATGCTCACGTTACATTCTTCTTCAACGGTGGTGTTGAAGAACCAAATAAAGGTGAAGATAGAGAATTAATACCTTCACCAAAAGTTGCAACATATGATTTACAACCAGAAATGTCTGCACCAGAATTACTAGCAAAAGTTATGGAAAAAATAGAAGAAGATAAATACGACTTCATAGTTGTAAACTTCGCTAACCCAGATATGGTTGGACATACAGGTGTTATGGAAGCTGCGGTTAAAGCTGTTGAAACTGTAGATAATTGTGTTGGTAAATTAGTAGACAAAATAGTTGAAATCGGTGGAAGTGCTATAATAACTGCTGACCACGGAAATGCTGAATTAATGGTAGACCCTGAAACAGAAAAAGTTATAACTTCACATTCAGTAAATCCAGTTCCATTTATAGTAGCAGGAAAAGATTTCTTAGGAAAAGAGCTACTAACTGATGGAAGATTATCAGATATAGCACCAACAGTATTAGATATTATGGGATTAGAAAAACCAGAAGAAATGACTGGTCATTCATTAATAAAATAATCCAGATAAATTAAACTTATATAATTAAATCCAGGCTGGTTATATAATTATATAATCATCCTGTAATATAAAAATTAAAAATAATATTATAAAAAGTAAAAAAAAGACAACAAAAAACAACTAATCGAGAAAAATAATAACAAAATTAAAATTAAAATACATAGAAATTTATGAACTTACCCATCAATTTGTTTGTGATATTTTATGTTTTTTACAAACTATGACTTGATTAGTTCAATGGAAGGAGAATAACATGTCAGTAATAGAATCAGTATACGCAAGAGAAGTATTAGACTCAAGAGGGAATCCAACTGTAGAAGTTGAAGTAGCATTAGAAAGTGGAGCAGAAGGTAGAGCAATAGTTCCATCTGGGGCATCTACAGGAGCTTTCGAAGCTGTTGAATTAAGAGATGGTGACAAAGGTAGATATTTAGGAAAAGGTACTCAAAATGCAGTTAACAATGTTAACACTATAATAGCACCAGAATTAGAAGGATTAGATGCATTTGATCAACCAGGAATAGACGGATTATTATTAGAATTAGACGGAACTCCAAACAAAGGTAAATTAGGAGCAAATGCTATACTAGGTGTATCTATGGCTGTAGCTAGAGCTGCTGCTAACGAATTAGGATTACCATTATTCCAATACATAGGTGGAGTTAATGCTAAACAATTACCAGTTCCAATGATGAACATATTAAATGGTGGAGAACATGCTGACAACAACGTTGATGTTCAAGAATTCATGATATTACCAGTAGGAGCTCCTTGCTTCAAAGAAGGTTTAAGAATGGGTGCAGAAGTATTCCACGCTCTTAAAAAAGTTCTTGGAGAAAAAGGATTAGCTTGTGGTGTTGGTGATGAAGGTGGATTCGCTCCAAACTTAGGATCAAACAGAGAAGCTTTAGAATTAATAGTTGAAGCTATAAAAGCTGCTGGATATGAACCAGGAAAAGACGTTATGTTAGGATTAGACGTTGCAGCTTCTGAAATGTACAACGAAGAAACTAAAAAATACGTTTTAGCTGGAGAAGGTAAAGAATTAACTGCTGCTGAAATGGTAGACTTATACGAAGATTGGACTACTAACTTCCCAATAATAACTATAGAAGATGGTTTAGATGAAGAAGACTGGGCTGGATGGAAAGTTCTTACTGAAAGATTAGGTAAAAAAGTTCAATTAGTTGGTGACGACTTATTCGTTACAAACACTGAAAGATTAGAAAGAGGTATAGAAGCTGGTGTTGCTAACTCTATATTAATAAAAGTTAACCAAATAGGTACAATAACTGAAACTTTAGATGCTATAGAAATGGCTAAAAGAGCTGGATATACTGCAGTAATATCTCACAGATCTGGTGAAACAGAAGATACTACTATAGCTGACTTAGCAGTAGCTGTAAACGCTGGTCAAATAAAAACTGGTGCTCCATCAAGAACTGATAGAGTTGCTAAATACAACCAATTATTAAGAATAGAAGAAACAGTTGGTGACCAAGCTAGATACTGCGGATTAAAATCTTTCTACAACTTAAGCAAATAATTAAATAGTAAGCAAAATATATTTTATGAATAATATAGAATACCCAAGTGAAATTTAACACTTGGGTATTCTTTTTTTTGAAAAGTAATACAGCTAACTTTAAACTCATAAATATTAATAATACATAAAATATGGAGGAGATTATATTTATGAAAAAAGAAGTTATTTTTATCGGGGCAGGAATCTCAGGACTTACTGGAGCAGCACTTTTGGCAAAGAAGGGGTTTAAGGTGACTGTTGTCGATGCACAATTTAAACCAGGTGGCTCTTGTGGAATATTTAAAAGAGAAGACGTTATATTTGAACAAGGCGCTGCAATGATTTATGGATTTGGAGATATTGGATTTAATCCACATAGATTTGTATTTAATGCATTGGAAGAGCCAATAGATATAATAAAACACGACTATTTATATGCAATTCATTTTAATGGACATAAAATTTTATTTTACGAAGATATGGATAAATTCGTGGAGCAACTAGGTGAAGTATTTCCAGATGAAAAAGACAATTTTAAAAGATTTTATGATGATTTTTCAGATTTATATTTAAAAGTTATAGCAAATCAACCGACATTCACAACACCAGACGTTGTGACAAAAGAGCAAGGCTTGATGCAATTAAAAAGTGCTCCGAAAGCGTATTTAAAATTTTTAGGATATATGAACAAAAACACTGAACATATACTAAAAAAATATTTCAGCTCTAAAGAAGTATTCGACTTTTTTAATAAACTAACATCAACTTACTGCTATACAAATGTAAAAGAAACACCCGCCATACTTTCAGCAGTAATGTTTGTAGACAATCACTTTGGAGGAAGTTATTATCCAGCAGGTTCAACATTAAATTTAATTGGAAAACTGGAAAAAGTAATAGAAGAAAATAACGGTGAGATGATATACAACAGAAAGGTAGAAAAAATACTTGTTAAAGATGATAAAGTTTATGGTGTTAAATTAGATGATGGGAAAATTATAAAAGGTGAGAGAGTTGTAAATTCAGGCAACGTTTGGAATTTATACAACAATCTAATAGATAAAGATTTATGCAAAAAGGAAAGAGAATGGGCAAACTCATTAGTTCCCACATACCCATCATTAGTATTATTTGCATTGGTGAAAGATGATGTTATACCAAAAGATACACTTCCAATAGAGATGTTAGTTGGCGATACTAAAAAAATTGATGAAGGTGAAGTTACACTTTATATATTGAGCAAAGACGACTACACACTTTGTCCAAGAGGATACCAAACTGTTATAGCTATAGGACCTACTTTTAAAGATTGGATAAATTCTTCAGGAGATTATCATACAGAAAAATATTATAAACAGAAAAAAGAAGAGGAAAACAGAATTTTAAACTTGCTGGAAAATAGATTCCCAGGATTTAAAAAATCAGTTTATCATGTAGAACTGAGCACACCAGCGACTTTACAAAGACTTGTTATGAAAGAAAAAGGAGCAGTAGCAGGACCAAAACAACAATTGGGCCAACATATGTTAAAGAGATTAAAAACAAAAGGCGATATAGAAGGGCTTTATAATTGTGGTGAATCAACAGTAATGGGAACAGGAACCCCTGCTGTAACAGTATCAGGAATAAGCGTGGCGAATCTTATTTTAAGAGAATGTAATATGCAAGAATACGAGCAAAAATATATTAAGGGCGACTATGTAACAATAGTCCAAAAACCATATACAGGCGATAATTTGAAACTTAGCTCAAATAAGACTGAAGACAAAATAGGAAAATTAGCGATGAAGTGCCAATATTGCATAAATCCTAGATGTAAAAAAGCCTGTAAAAATAATATTCCGATAAGAGATATAAATAGAAGGTTATCTGTTGGAAACTTCTATGGAGCGAGAAAACTTTTAAATAAATACAGCAAAAATCCATGTATTAATTGTGAAAATATATCTTGTGAAGAAAACTGTATAAGAAGAAAATTTGACGAACCTGTTAATATAAAAGAGATTAATAGCAATTTGACCAATAAGTAAAGGAGGGGTCCTATGTATATTCTCCAGGTGCAAAATTTATATAAAAAATATAATAAGATGGAAGCAGTAAGAGGAATCAGTTTCTCTATAAAGCAGGGAGAAATATATGGATTATTAGGTCCAAATGGGGCAGGAAAAAGTACTCTTATTAAGATGATTGCAGGAATTGAGAAAAAAGATGGTGGGAAAATACTGTTTGAAGAAAGTGAAACTAATGTAAATAAATATAAAAGGAATTTAGGGATAATAACGCAAGACATAGCTGTATATCCTAATTTTAGCGCTTATGAAAATGTCTCATTTTTTTGTTCGCTATATTCCTTCAAAGGAAAAGAATTAAAAAAGAGAGTGGAGAAGGCATTAGAGTTTACAGGCTTGATGGAGTATAAAGATAAAAAGGCAGAACAATTTTCAGGAGGGATGCTTAGAAGACTGCATTTGGCATGTGCAATAGCTCACACACCAAAGTTGATTATTATGGATGAACCAACAGTCGGCATAGATCCACAATCGAGAAATCATATATTACAATCAGTAAAATACTTAAAAAACAATGGAGCGAGCATAATTTATACCTCTCATTATATGGAGGAAGTGGAGGAGATTTGTGATGAAATTTGCATTATAGATAGAGGTAAAATAATCGCACAAGGGAGAGCAGATGATATCAAATCAAATTTAGTTAAATACAATATTTACACTATAATATTGAAAAATGAAATAGAAGGAATTGAAAAACATATAAAAAAAATCAACGGGGTCAAAGATGTAATAATAAAAGAGAATGAGATAAAATGCAGTTATTATAAAGATGTTAATATACTTCAAAAGCTTGTGAACACTATTTTTAATAATGGCGGTGTAATAGAAAGTATAAAAGATGAGTTACCTACACTTGAAACAGTATTTTTAGATTTAACGGGGAAAAAACTAAGGGACTGAGATAAGGAGGAGAAAATTGATTTTATTAACTTTAATAAAAAAGGAGATAATACAATTTTTTAGAAGCAAAACAGATGTAATAACCATGCTCATATTTCCGATTGTGCTTATTTTTGTAATGGGTAAATCCCTAGATGGACTTATGAGTATGGAAAAAAATATTTTTAGTGGAAAAACTATATATTTCAATATAGAAGATGCAAGTGGAAATAAAAATTTACAGCCATTTTATGATTTTGCTGTCCAATTCCAAAAAGATACTGAGGCGGAATTTATAGAAAATACAAATCCCAAAGAAGCGATAAAACTTGTAAATAAAAATGAAGCAATCTGTTTTATAAATGTTTGTAAAGACGATATAAAATACTTTAGAAATGAAAATGAGGAAAGCACCGAAAGCAAGGTATTTAGAAATTTATATGCACAATATATGAAAAAATACATATTTATACATTCTACATCAAAATCAGAACCACAGAAAGTGCCACAAATTTTAAATGCACAAAATAATATCCAAATTAAATCGGAAGGAATATCATATGATGAAGTAAATTCATTTACTTATTACACTTTTGTTGAACTCACGTTAATTATTTTATATATATCGACAATAACGTCAATTTCAATGTATAAAGAAAACACATTACATACAATGACAAGATTAAAAACATCCAATATCAAAAAAATAAATATAATCATATCAAAAATATCACTTGGGATAGTCATCGGCATTATGCAGATTTTACTTGTATATATAATTTCCACAAAATTATTTGGCGTGAATTGGGGACAAAACTTAATTTATATTTTTATGGTTTTAGTCTCATTTATAATATTTAGCTCCGTCTTGGGGATATTTATATCCATGATTTTTTCAGATCAAAAAACAGCCTACACATTTACAAATATGCTTATAATAGTCATGGGATTTTTGGGTGGTTCATATGTCCCACTTTGCTTAGTAAAATCAGCAAGAATAACTAGTTTTCTATGTCAATTAGTGCCGAATTATTGGGTTAATATAGCACTCTTAGGTCTGAAATACAATGTAGACACTTCTTATTACATAAGTGCAATAAATATATCCTTGGGATGTGCTGTTATGATGATTATTCTAGGCAAGATAATATCAAAACTAAAAGAAGGTGGAAGTTTTGGTTAGATTAATATTAAACACAACAAAGCTATTGATGAGGAAGAAAAGCTACATAATAATCGGTGTAATTATTCCGGCATTTATAATAATTTTTTTTAGTTTTGAATTTGGTGGCCAATATAAATATAAAATCGGAATAGTAGATAAAGACAACTCATATTCATCAAATCAAATTATAGAAAGTATAAATGAGCTTGAAGATATACAAAGTGTAAAAATAAAGGAGAAGGATTATAAGCTTTTACTAATAACACAACAAATCGAAGTAGCCGTAATAATTGATAAGAATTTTGAAGAGAATTTATTAAATTTCAAGCCGCAAAATATAAATATAAAGTCCATAAAGCAAAATGATGTAGAAGCTTCGATAAGGCAACTTATAAAGTTGAAATGCGAAGACTTATGTATAGTAGCATCATTAAGCGATAAAGATATTGATGAATTTAAAAATATAAACTTAGATTACAACAGTCAAATTACAAATCTCAGCTTAAACAAAGTAAAAGAAGACATACCTAAAATACAAAATACCCTTGGACTTATTATTTTTACTATATTTATAGTAGCTGGAAATATAGCTAATTTTTTAATAGAAGATGAAGAAAATAAAACAAAAATAAGAATTTTAAGCTCTGGAATTAGTAAGTGGAAATATTACGCATCTATGATTTTGATTTTCTACATAATGACATCATGTACAAGTCTTATATACTACTTAGTGGGTAAAATTTTTCGTATAGATTTTGGTATGGAAAATACCCTAGATTTTCTTGTTGTGCTATTGATTTTTAATTTAATAGCGATAAGTTTGAATTTATGCATAGTATCATTTGTAAGAAGTAGATACGCATCAAGCATAATAAATATATTAATAGTAGTACCATGCTGCATGCTGAGTGGAGTATTTTGGGATTTTGAAGTAATGGAAGAAAGTCTACAGAAAATAGGAAGTTTTATACCAACTAGATGGGTATATGTATGCATAGAAAACCTTCAAAATGGCAATGATTTAAATGAAATAAGGATCTACTTAGGATTGATGGTCTTATTATCAATAATTTTATTTATAATAAGTTTTACCAAATTAAAATTAAAAAACGAATTGTAGTAAGAAGAAAATTTCCTATAAATTGTAAAAATACTATAATTTTAAATCCCACTTCCTTGTAATAAAAGTGCTAATATGGTAAACTTAAAGTTGGATAAATTCAAGAAATAATAGGAGGGTACTCATGCTTAATAATATTTTAATGGGTGTACAAATAGTACTATCAGTACTTTTACTATTAGTTATAATGCCTCAAGAAGGAAAAGGGAACTTCTCTTCTGATTTCAGTGGAGCAGGAGATGATTTTGAAGCACAAGCTTACTTTAAACCAAAAGGAAAACAAGCATTCCTTTTAAAATCAACTAGAATATTCTCAGTATTATTCTTCATAAATGCATTAGCATTAGTAGTAATAAACAAATAGTAAATTAGATGACTGGCCATCATTTAATAAAATTTAAAGATTGAATTTAGTTTTTAAATAAAAGAAGTCTTCTGGATAATCTGGAAGACTTCTTTTTCTTTATGTAATTTATTTTATTAAAATAAAATGATTATTAAAATAAAAATATATTATCGTAGTTTAGAAATATATATTAAATAAGTGCCATGCTTTTTAATATATAAATCCATATAAACATTGTTATTATGCAGAAGAACGATGTAAATACGATAATTTGGGCAGCTAAATCGCTATCGCCATCCATTTGTTTTGCCATTTGGAATGTTGAAACACCTGTTGGAGCACCATAGATTATAGTTAGTGTAAGTAGTGCAATTCCTCTAATTCCAAGAGATACACTAAGTGGAATCATAATTAAAGGGACTACGATTAACTTTGTAATAACGATAAATATGGTTTCGTGTAGATACTTTTTTACATCAGAAAATGCGAATGATGCACCAAGGAGAATTAAACCAAGTGGAGTTGCCATTTTTGACACATCTTCAACAGTTTCCATTATGCAAGTCGGAAGTTTCATCCCAATAAGAAGAAAGACAATACCTACAAAAGCACCGATTATAAGAGGATTTGTAACAACACCTTTAAGTATTTTTTTGATGTTGATTTGAGAGCCTCTAAATATTTCAAGTGATATAACAGCTAGCATATTGAAAAGAGGGACTATAACTGCAATCAACATTGCTGTAGTACCGACATTTCCATCACCATAAATTGAAGTAGCAACTGGAATACCGAAAATCACAAAGTTACTACGAAATACACCTTGAATCATAACACCACGTTTTCTGTTTTCCTTTTCGATTTTAGGTATAAATAATAGAAGGATTAAAAATAATATAACAACGCCTGATACAGCGAATAAAATTAATTTGCTGTCGAATACTGTCTCCAAATCTGTTGTATAAACGTTATAAAAAAGAAGCACAGGTAAAAATACTTTAAATACTACTTTGTTCATAACATCTAGTGTATGTTGGTCAAATATTTTTATATATTTTAGAAAGTAACCAAGAACCATCATTAAAAACAAAGGAGCAACGACATTAAAAGATAAGATTAAATTTTCCATTAGATTTCTCCCCTTAATATTAAATTATAAAAGGCCAAGTCAAATGACTTAGCCTATATTAAAAACTGAAAAACTCCAATTATTTATTTGCTTTTAATACTGCACCCTTGTCACCTGATGTAACCATAGTAGCGTATCTTGCTAAGTAACCAGTAGTTACTTTTGGTTCTCTTGGAGTCCAAGCAGCTTTTCTTCTTGCTAATTCTTCGTCTGATACGACAAAGTCTAAAGTTTTTTCTTTTATATTTATTTTTATTAAATCTCCTTCTTCAACAAGAGCTATTGGTCCACCAACAGCAGCTTCTGGAGAAACGTGTCCGATTGATGCTCCTCTAGATGCACCAGAGAAACGACCATCAGTTATAAGAGCAACACTAGAACCTAATCCCATACCAGCTATTGCAGAAGTTGGATTAAGCATTTCTCTCATACCTGGTCCACCTTTTGGTCCTTCATATCTTATTACAACAACATCACCAACTACGATTTTTCCACCTTTTATAGCAGCTATTGCATCTTCTTCACAGTCAAATACTCTTGCTGGACCTTCGTGTACTAACATTTCAGGAACAACAGCAGATTGTTTAACTATACCAGAATCAGGAGCTAAGTTTCCTTTAAGTACAGCTATACCACCAGTTTCTGAATATGGATTATCTATTGGTCTTATTGTTTCAGGATCTTTATTTACACAGTTAGCTATATTTTCTCCTACAGTTTTTCCTGTAACAGTCATTATATCTAAGTTAAGTAGATTCTTTTTAGTTAATTCATTCATAACTGCATAAACTCCGCCAGCTTCATTTAGGTCTTCCATATATGTATAACCTGCTGGAGCTAAGTGGCAAAGATTTGGAGTTCTTGAACTTATTTCATTAGCTATATCTACGTTTAGTTCTACACCAGCTTCGTTAGCTATTGCTGGTAAATGTAACATTGAGTTAGTTGAGCAACCTAGTGCCATATCTACTGTTAATGCATTTTGGAATGCTTTTTCAGTCATTATATCTCTTGGTTTTATGTCTTTTTCAACTAATTCCATAACTTTCATACCTGCATGTTTAGCAAGTTTTATTCTTTCTGAATATACTGCTGGAATAGTTCCGTTTCCTTGAAGTCCCATTCCTAAGGCTTCAGTCAAGCAGTTCATACTGTTTGCAGTATACATACCAGAACATGAACCGCAAGTTGGACAAACTCTGTTTTCAAATTCTAAAACATCATTTTCATCCATAGTTCCTGCAGCATAAGAACCTACTGCTTCGAACATGCTTGATAAACTTCTTTTTTCGCCTTTAACACGACCAGCAAGCATTGGGCCACCACTTACGAAAACAGTCGGTATATTAACTCTAGCAGCTGCCATTAATAAACCAGGAACGTTTTTGTCACAGTTAGGAACCATAACTAATCCGTCAAATTGATGAGCCATAGCTATACATTCAGTTGAATCAGCTATTAAATCTCTTGTAGCTAGTGAGTATTTCATTCCAATATGTCCCATTGCTATACCGTCACAAACTGCTATTGCTGGGAATACTACAGGAGTTCCTCCTGCCATTGCTACTCCAAGTTTAACTGCTTCTACTATTTTGTCTAAGTTCATATGACCTGGAACTATTTCGTTGTATGAGCTTACTATACCTATTAAAGGTTTTCTCATTTCTTCTTCAGTATGTCCTAAAGCATTAAATAATGAACGATGAGGTGCTTGTTGCATCCCTTTTCTTACTGCATCACTTCTCATTTCTATTATCCCCCTGTTATTTAAAAATATTCATTTAATGTTAAATTTTTTCAATTATTTATCTTATTAAGTTTAAAAAGCTTTGAAACGTAAATCTATTTTAAATTCTAAATTGTATATAAAATTTAAAAATTCAGACTTTTTAAATTAAAACTCTTGATATTGACCATATTATGAGGTATTATTTTCCTGTAAATGGTATAACATCATACTAATACATTTAACATATGATGTCAATAATATAATTGGATAAAATTTCAAAAAATAAGATATATAAATTAAGCTATATTAGATAAAACATGATTAATTAACAACAAAATAAGTTATTTAATATAGATGAAAGAAGGGGAACATTATGGAATATAAAAAATCACAATCTCTATCAGAGCAGGTGGCTGATGAAATTTTAGATATGATAGTTGTGAAAAAACAATTTAAAATAGGAGATAAACTTCCAAATGAAACAGAATTATCAGCACTTCTAAATGTCAGCAGAACGACTTTGAGAGAGGCTATAAAAATGTTGGTTTTACAAGATATAGTTGAAATTAAAAGGGGCAAAGGAACTTTTGTAAAAAGTGATGAGGTCGATAATTTTACACTTGGAAATTTAAAATCAAATACATCAGACTTGGCAGATTTATTGGAAATGAGGCTGATAATTGAGCCGATGGGAGCATACTATGCGACAAAAAGAGCTAGTGATAATGAAATAGAAAAAATAATAGAATATGGTGAAATAATAGAACAAAAAATCCTAAACAACGAAGACAGAACAGACGCTGAACAACAGTTTCACAATGCGATTGCAAAAGCAAGCGGCAACTCATTTATGAAGGAATTAGTGCCGATTATAAGCAAGGCGATAAACGAAAGTGTAATTTTATCAAAACAATACGAAAAAGCGACAGAACTTACATTAAAAGATCACCGAATGATAATAGATTTTATGAAAGAAAGAAATGCAGAAGGGGCAAAAACTGCGATGAGTTTACACATTATACATACAATTGATAGTTTTGGATTCAAAGACCGATTAGTATAAAAAGTACTTAGAATTTTGCTATACTGTGTAAATATGTAAAATTAAAAAAATGCAACTTTCTAGGTTTTCTAAAAAGTTGCATTTTAATATTATTATTCTACTGTTATAGCTGAAACAGGACAACATTCCATAGCTTCTTCAGCAGATTCTAATAAATCTGCAGCTATTTCTCCATCTATTGCAACTGATATACCTTCATCATCCATGCTGAATACTTCTGGGCATATTCCAACGCATGCTTCACATCCTATACAACTATCTCTATCTACGAAAGCTCTCATTTTCATCTCCTTTTATATATGTATTTATTAAAGTTTAGATAAACAAATTAGTTTATGTTTAAGAAATATTTAATATGTGTTTATAATACACTTTTTATTTTATTCCATCGGTAACCCTTGTTACAATTTACAAAGATAAAAGTATAAGAAATAGGGAATGTGGCTATACTAAAAAATAGCCGAAAAATGCATATTTTTAATACAAATTATAAAAAAAGAAAAATTCTCCTTCCAAAATATATTAAATATGTAATAAATCAAGTATAATAAATATTTAGGTTAAAATTCATTAAAATATAAAGGTGAACAAATACATAAATAAAAATATTTATAGGAAAACTATAAACATTACCGTAAATAAGTAAAAATTTCTATGTAAGAATCCCAATATATGAGATAAAATATTAAAAATTAACAAATATTAAAATTTTAACGTCTAAATAACAAGGAAGATAATATACAATTAAAGTAGGACATATAAAATAAAACATATAATGTAAAAAATACTTTTAATGAATTGAAATAAATACAGTAAATGGAGGAATTTTAAATGACACCGGAAATAAAAGAAAAGTTACTAGGTTTAATAAATGAAAAAGCATATAATCCTCTAAAGAAGGAAGAATTAGCATTAATATTTGACATACATTCATGTGAAATGCCAATGTTCAACAATTTTTTAGAAGAATTACAAGATGAGGGATATTTAATAGTATCTAAAAAAGGAAGAGTTATGGCGCCAAGTGCTATGGGATATTTTGTCGGAAAATTTATATCTCATAGAAAAGGATTTGGATTTGTAGAATCAGACGAAGAATTTACACAAGATTTATTCATAGGTTCAGATGACATAAATGGAGCGATGAACGGCGACAGAGTTATGGCTGAAATAGTAAAGCCAGCAGAAGAAGGAAGAAGAGCCGAAGGAGCTATCGTTAAAGTATTAAAAAGAGAAAACGAAACTGTTATAGGTCTTTTCCAATTATCAAATAAAAACTTTGGATTTGTTGTACCAGATGATAAGAAATTCACTCAAGATATCTACATTCCAAGCAGATATTTCTCTGGAGCAAAAGATAACGACAAAGTAGTTTGTAAAATCACAGTTTGGCCAACTGAAGGAAGAAAACCAGAAGGTAAAATAACAGAAGTTATAGGTCAAAAAGGAGAACGTGGGGTAGAAATCGACTCAATAATAAGAGCACACGGACTACCAGAAGAGTTCCCACGCAAAGTATTAGAAGAAGCTGACAGAGTTATCGTTCCAATACCAGAAGAAGAAATAAAAAGAAGAATGGATTTAAGAGATTTAAAAACATTCACAATAGATGGTGAAGATGCAAAAGACTTAGACGATGCAGTTTCAATCGAAGTATTAGAAAACGGAAACTACAAACTAGGTGTTCATATCGCCGATGTTTCTCACTATGTTAGAGAACATTCAAAACTAGATAAAGAAGCGATAAAAAGAGCGACTTCAGTTTATCTAGTTGATAAAGTAATACCAATGCTTCCAAAACAACTTTCAAACGGAGTATGCAGTTTAAATCCATTTGAAGATAAATTAACTTTATCAGTATTTATGGAAATAAACGCTGACGGAAAAGTTATAAAATACGACATAGCAGAGTCAATCATAAACTCAAAAGCTAGAATGACTTATACAGAAGTATCTGACATATTAGAAAAAGACGATGAAAAATTAAAATCTACTTTCTCTAACTTAGTAGAAGAATTCCATAATGCTGAAGACTTAGCTAGAATTCTTATGAAAAGAAGAGATAGAAGAGGATCAATCGACTTTGATTTCCCTGAATCAAAAATAATATTAAATTCAGAAGGAAAAGTAGCAGATATCAAGTCATATGAAAGAAGAATATCAAACAGAATGATAGAAGAGTTCATGCTTGTGACAAATGAAACAGTAGCAGAGCATTTCTTCTGGTTACAAACTCCATTCGTTTACAGAATACATGAGATTCCTGCAGCAGAAAAAATGGAGAACTTAAGCAAATTTATAGCTACATTTGGATATAGCTTAAAAGGTGACTTAGAGCAAATTCATCCAAAAGAAATCCAAAGAGTTCTAAAATTAATAAAAGGAACACCAGAAGAAGAATCAATAAGTACAATAATGCTTAGAAGTATGAGACAAGCGAGATATGCTCCACAATGTGTGGGTCACTTCGGTTTAGCGGCACAATACTACTGCCACTTTACATCACCAATAAGAAGATACCCAGACTTACAAATACACAGAATAATAAAAGAACAATTAAACGGTAAATTAACTCCAAAGAGAAGTGAACAACTTGCAAACATAGTTGAGTATGCATCTAACCAATCTTCAGAACAAGAAAGAGAAGCTGAATTAGCAGAAAGAGATGTACATGATTACTACAAAGCTGTTTATATGGCAGACAGAATTGGGCAAGAGTTCGACGGAACAATATCAAGTGTTACATCATTCGGTATGTTCGTTGAATTAGAAAATACAGTAGAAGGATTAATCAGAATGGTCGACATGACTGACGATTATTACAACTATATCGAAAGCAGCTACTCATTAGTTGGTGAAAGAACTAAGAGAGTGTTCAGAATAGGTGACCAAGTTAGAATCAAAGTTAGCAAAGTAAATGTAGACTTTAGAGAAATCGACTTTGAATTAGTTTCTGTTAAAGAAGATAACAGATTAGTAAATAAGGCTGTTGATGAAGATACATTAAAATAGTTGATAAAAATTTATATAAGGGATATTATAAAGTAAATAGCGTTATTTTGTAATATCCCTTTTTAATGTGTAGATTTAAAGGTAAATAAAATGCATTGAAATGGAGGAGTGAATATGGTAGAACCAGAGGAATACAGTTATGAGGAATTTCCCGAATCATCGACTGTAACAAAAGGAATGAATGTAATAGAATTTGAAGATGATATCGCCTCAGTAGTATGTAAAAGATATGTAAATTATGTTGAAAGGGATGGGAAACAATTAAAACTGCAATTTCTGATGCCTTATTACACAGTTGAACATATGGAAAAACTGCCATGTGTTGTATTTGTACAAGGGTCAGGTTGGATTAAACAAAAGTTGTATCTTAACATTGGGAACTTATCAAAATTAGCAGACAAAGGATATATCATAGCAATTGTCCAATACAGATCAGCAGAAGATGCACCTTTCCCAGCACAAGTTCAAGACATTAAAACAGCTATCAGATTTTTAAGACAAAACGCATCAGAATACAAAATCGATCCCAACAATATATTCTTGTGGGGAGATTCATCGGGCGCACATGTATCATTAATCACAGGAATTACAAGTGGTGTAACAGAATTAGACACAGACGACTACAGCGATTATTCTGACAAAGTAAACGGAATAGTCGATTTTTATGGACCAACAGACATAACAAAAATGAATGATGCACCAACAACAGCAGATTACACAGTTGCCGACAGTCCAGTCGGAATATTGATAGGGAAATTAGACGTTACAAAACACGAAGACAAAGCACAAAAAGCAAACGTATTAAATTACATTACAAAGGGTAGGGATATACCGCCGATAATAATTTTCCACGGCAGCAAAGACAGAATTGTTCCATTCGAACAAAGCGCAATGTTGCACGAAAAATTATTATCAGAACACAAGGAGAGTACAATTTACAAAATTATGGGACAAGACCACTGTGGCCCAGGATTTTGGCAAGATGAGGTTATCGATTTAATCGACGACTTTTTCGAAAAACATATGAAAAGAATATAGTGGTGAACATAGGTATATATTTGGATGGATTATTGAAATTTTCTAAGGGATAGTTCATCCTTTTCTTTTGCTGAGAACTTGACGAAATTGGTAAACTATGATAAATTATAAATCAGTCTAAAATAAGTAATAAAGAAGGTGAAAGTATGGCAGGAACTAAAAATTTAGCGACAAACAAAAAAGCAAGACACGAATACTTTATAGAAGAAACATACGAATGTGGAATCGAATTAAAAGGAACAGAAGTTAAATCACTTAGAATGGGTAGAGTAAACCTTAAAGACGGATTTGCATCTGTGGATAACTCTGAAGTTTTCCTAAAACAAGTTCATATAAGCCCATACGAACAAGGAAACTCTTTCTACAAATTGGACCCAATGAGACCAAGAAAGCTCCTTCTTCATAAATCTGAAATCAGAAAATTAATAGGGGCAACAACAATAAAAGGTTACTCATTAATTCCGCTTAACATGTACCTTAAAAATGGTAAAGTTAAAGTAGAATTAGCATTAGCAAAAGGTAAAAAACTTTATGACAAACGTCAAGACATGGCTAAAAAAGACGCACAAAGACGTATCGAAAGAGAAATGTCTGGAAGATACTAAGTTTGTGCAACAAATGAAAAATATTTCATTGATTTTTTAATCAAAAAGTATTATATTATAAATAATTGAAATATTATTTTTAAAATATAATAAGTAATAATATTTTAAATATACAACTTAATATGGTGGAACAATAAATAACAGTTTGCAAAAGTCTCAAAGACTCTAAACATCCATGGGGGTGTAAAGGTTTCGACGTGGGTTTGGAACTTGAGGCTGCGTGTCGTGTTACTCCTCTAGATCACGTAAAACCTGGGGAATTAAAATAAACGCAAACGAAAATTACGCTTTAGCAGCTTAATAATTGCTGCTTGTCCCTCTTAGCCCTCCTGCCGGTTAAGACTGGACATCATTTATGCAGGGAACTACTTCTTGGGCGCCTCGACCTGAAGTGGACTAATTGAGGCTGGCTGATGATGTAGTCTGCCACTGGACGACATCAAAGGCGAGATACTAATACAGATGGCTACACACGTAGATGCAGCGAGGAATGGGCTTGCGGACAGGGGTTCGACTCCCCTCACTTCCACCAGTACATATTTGAACCACTTACAAATATTGAAAAGACTAGGATTAACGCCTAGTCTTTTTTGTTTGCAACATACTTTGCAACATACCTAGAATAATTCATCTATACAGTTTACCGCCTGTGTCTTTTGATCCTTCATAACATGAGTATATATGTTCATAGTTGTATCTATATCAGCATGACCAAGCAGCACTTGAACTGTTTTTGGTGGTACGCCCTTTTCAAATAATCGTGTGGCATATGTGTGGCGTAGATCATGGAACTTGATAACAGGTAATCCAAGTTCCTTTAATAATCTTTGTAATGTACGTGTTGGACGTTTGGACTCGTAGGGAACGCCTACAGCATCACAAAGAACATAATCACTACTAACACCAGCTTGATTAAATATATCCTGTTGTAGTAGCTTGTAGTCTTTCAATCTATCAATTACCTTGCTTGGTACTGGAACAGTACGAATACTATTCTTTGTCTTTGGTCGTTGTTCTACTACTTCATATTTAACGACTTTATCCTTATCATATATTGGGATTTTCTGTAAGGTCTTATTTACAGTTATTTCATGTGTATTGAAATTAATATCCTTCCAATGTAATGCCTGTAATTCGCCTAATCTTAATCCAGTAGCTAAAGCGGTGATAAATAGCATTTCCATTTCATGCCCTTGGATAGCTATTAAAAATACGTCCTGTTCTTCCTTAGTTAGTACATGGATCTTGTCGTCCCTCTTAATCTTTGGTAATACAACTAGCTTACAATAATTCTTATCAATATAACCTTGTCTTTCGCCTTCTGTAAGACACGTTTTTAACTTGGTGTTGATCTGTTCAATAGTACTTGGTGTTACGCCTTGATCCAATAATGTTTGATAATATCTTTGTAGGTGTGTTGTTCTAAGAACGCCCAGCTTTACACGTCCTAAGCTGCTACCCTCTATGTATTTATGATATATCCCTATATAACGACTGTATGATTTAGGTTTAAGGTCGTGGGATCTGAACTCCGTAATCCAAGTATAGAACCATTTTTCTAGTGTTAGAGTGTTACCATTATTAGTTCCAAGTAACATTTTACGCTTGTAATCCTCTAATTTCTGTTTTACTTCTCTTTGTGTTTGGGCGTAGAATTGTTTGAATTGCTTTTTACCTTGATCATTATAACCAATCATTATTGATGCCCTCCAACCACTAAAGACGCCCTTGCGGTAATATTTTACGATTGATCCTTCACCTTTTGCCCTCATAAAATACCCTCCTTAATTATACTAAAAATAAATTTTTTTAAAATTTTTTTAAATACTTCTATTTTATCATATTTAACGTTGTCATAATATCACTTAAACGTTAAATATACATTTAATAACTTTATTTTGTATTATACTAACGTTAGATTAGGATTGGAATAGTTGGTATTACTAAAGTTGGGCAGTTGACATCTATATCATATCTGATGTATAACAATAGTGTGAGATAAATCACAACGAAATAAAATAAAAAGTATATTAGATTGTTCGGAATAATTAGGAGGTGAAAAAATGAATAAAAAAACAATAACAGTAAAGGAATTTGCCGCAGCATATGGTTTTGGTGTAACAAGATCTTACGAACTGATTAAACAAGATAATTTCCCTGTTATATATTGTGGTAGAAGAATATTAATATTAGTTGATCAACTAGATGATTGGTTCGCTCAACATAAAGGGGTGAGATTTTAATTGAACCCACTTTTTGACAACATAGTTAAACATAATTTATTTCCAGTTTATCCGCTTGTAGAGTTTGGAAAATATCCGAGAATAGAATGGAAAGAAGGACAAAATAAACATTATAAAAAAGATATTGAAGATCTTGGAGAATATGTAACAAGAATATCATCAAGCGGGAAAGAGGTTAGTGAGATTCTAACAGGATATACAATATCCCTTGGTGAAGAAAGTAATATCCTTGTTGTTGACCTTGATAATCACAACGACGGAATCAATGGTGTTGAGAATTTCAAAAATATAGTAAAGGATCTTGGAATAAAACCCGAAGATCTTGCAACTTTAACTGTATCAACTCCCCGCAAAGGCTACCATTTATATTTTAAGTATAAAGACGGTTTGAAAACTGGAGCAAATGGAGATTTGGGAATTGATTTAAAAGTTACTGGAGCAATAGTTGGCGGTGGATCAGTCGTTAATGTAGAATTAAAAGAGGGCGAAGATCCTACACGATATATACAATATAAAACATTAAATAAAAGACGTAGAAAAAATAAAAATAGCTTTAGGGGGAAATATACCGTTGTTCGAGATCTTCCAATAATAGAATTACCCGAACCATTATATAATTGGTTAATCAATACATTTGGGGCGGCTGACAATACGAAAAAGAAGATTAAAAAGACAAGATCAACAAGTTCAACATACTTTGAACCAGTAGCAACAGGATCAAGGAATGTAACTGCCTTTAAATTCTTAAATTCGATCACTAGAAACAACATGATCCAGCAACCCGAGAATATGAAAGCAATATTAAAGATGTTTTGTAATCAATATATGGAAGAACCTTTGGACGATAAGGAAATCAATACAATAGTTGATCAAGTAGCTGGATATTTAAATCCTTGGTATTGTAACGATAAAGGTAGGGTTATAATAGGTTCGCTTATGAAAGAGTTTAAATTAAATCATGAGTGTTACGCTAAAGGATCTTTAATCTATGTATATGATCCCAATGAAGGATTTTATAAAACTATGGATAAATACGACCTTAATGCTTGGTACAATGATCACGTTAAAGATGAGGATATAAATACAAACAAACAAAAGAATTTTAGGGAAACTGTATTAGATAATATTCCAGTTGTAGTTGATACATTCGATTTTGACAATAATTATATTTGCTGCAAAAACGGGATTTTTGATATTAAGAATAAAAAAATAATTTCATATGATCCAAAATATAAACTTGATAGTAAATTCAATGGTAATTACATAGAGGATCGAGAAGAATATAAAATAAAATTTGAAAATTCAAAATTTAAAAAATTTATTGAAAGTATAGTTGAACCCGATTCCGTTAGAACACTACAACAGATATTTGGGTTGGTATTGTGTCCTAATAGTGCAAAGGTTAATAAATGCGTATTGTTAGTGGGTGATGGATCGAATGGTAAAAGTACATTATTCGAGATAATGGAACATATGTTAATAGATAAAGAAGAGCATATATCAAGATTATCTGTAAATGATATAGGCGGGGAGTTCTCATTATCAGCGTGTGAAGGTAAAAGACTAAATGTTTGTCGTGATGATGAAAGTCGTCGATTTAGTGAAAGAGCGTTTAAATCGTTGATATGTGGTGAACCAGTAGCAGTTAATAGGAAATTCCAAGATATAAAGAATATAAGATTTAATTTACTTTGGATAGCTGGTTTTAATAGGTTACCAAGTACCAGCGATAAATCATACGGTTGGTTTAGGCGTCAACTATTACTTGTATTCAATCACACATTCGGAACACAAGATGAGATTGATAGAGGGGTTGCAACACATTTAAAGATCATTGGAATAGATGAAGAAATAAAAGCCAATGAAATGGATATAGTTATAAATTGGGCAATCGACGGGCTAATTGATCTAATAGAAAATTGCGATTGGAATGTATATAAAAGTGAAAAAATGATACAAGATCTTAAAGAGTATCAAGAAGATTGCGACAGTACAGTTAGATTTTTTAATACTTGCTGCATGAAATCAATGGGATCTTATGTCAGACAAGGAGATTTATATAAATATTATTGTGCTTGGTGTGATGAACAAGGAATACCAAAACAATATATACCACGTGATGCAGAGTTCAGAAAATCTATAAAAGGTAATTTCAAAATTGAAACTGATAAAAAAGGCGGTTATGCGGTATATAAGGATCTAAGATACATTGTTCAACACGTAAATAGTGGAGTTCCAGCAGAAGATCCAAGTATCAAACGTAAATTAAAAAAATTAAAAGATGAAATTAAAATGTAGGGGAGATAATTTAAAATGATCGAGATACAAATATTAAAAGATAAACAACAAGATTTTTCTATACTAGCAATAAAAGAATTAATCCAAGTTGCTGGTGTACGTGTCACATATATTGGTGGCGAAACGTGGATCACAGATATTGAAGACGCATATATCAGAGAGGATTTTATACATAATTCAGATACAAACCAAGCCGATTATGATATTATAGTTTCAGATCCAGCGGATAAAATGGGGATCGAGTTTTATCCATGTGATGTAGAAAATATAACAGTTACTAAATATGATAATAACAACGGTGTGGCTATTTGTTTTAAAAGTAAAATAGGATCTTATATTACTTTTACCAGTAAATTAGAAGATATAACAAATTCGATCTATAATTTAGGTTTACAATTTTCAATGAATAATGGTGAATATAAAATGGACGAAGAATAGAAGATTAACAAAGGGATTACCAAAAATGGTAATCCCTTTGTTATGTCTTGCCAATTTGACGTCCTTACGTCGATTTGTAGAGTATTTGATTAATTGATCAACAAATTGCTTGTCTAATATATAAATGGGTATTCTAGGAGGTTAACTTTATAGCTGCTACATTGAACCTGTTGTCATGGTGTATAAATACACTATGAGGTTATAAGGGTAGGTGCAAAAATACACCATGAGAAATAGGGGGGTAGGGTTAAATGTATACCACGAGGGGTAGATGTATAAATACACCAGTAAATAGAAAATAGTCCTTAAATATAAAATCCTTTATTATATGGCTATGTTAGCCATCTTCGTGATAGATATGACATAAAAACAACCACGCCTTAGACTTTTCAATACATTGAATTATAAGATGTGGTTGTTTTTATGACTTATTATAAATTCTTCGTGATATAGTAATATTATTAAATCTACAGATTATAATTTATCGCTAATTTAAAAATTTTCATATTCTTTAGGTATTGGAATGTTAAATTCTTTACATAATAATTTTACATCATGAATATCACTTTCTCCAAATTCATACCCTAAGTGAAATAAGACTTGATTTTTAGCATTTATACAAGAAACCATAATATTTCCTATTTTTCCAACACCATCGAATATATTTTTTTGAAAAACTTCGCCTTCATAACATATGGTTCCATCACAGTTATCTTTAAACATATGTAAATCAATAATTCGTAATTTATTATCAGACCAAATAGTATGTACTTCACTTGTATACTCCACTACAATTTCATTAAATCCTTTATTTTTAATTATTTCAATAAATTTATTATAGTTTTTTTCTTCTACAAATAAATCAATGTCATTATGCTGACGTGTTTCTTTTCCAAGTAAAGCATCTACACCCCAACCACCATCTAACCATATTTCTATATTATTATTATATGCCCAACTCAATATTTCACAAGCATCATTTATTCCAATCACTTTATCACCTCTAAAAATTTCTATTTATATATAATATTAATAATATCTTCACTTCACATTATATAACAATTGTGAACTTAATTATATTATACAAAGTATTCAATTATTTTACAATTATAAAATGGTTTCATTAATTCTAAGTAAAGTTCCTTATTTTATATTAACTCAATGAATCTATTTCTAATAGTGGCTCTAGTTACATATGTATCCTTAGTAGCTACATTCACTAGCATATCTTTAATTCGGTCATTCTTTTTATTCTTCTTACTTAGTTGTAGAAATTTAAACCAAGCCAAATAATTATTGATATATTTTGTGGATACACCATTAAAAGTCATTAACCATCTCTTAAAGCTACTGTGAAGAGCATTTATATGCTGTAAATGATAAACACTATCTATCATTGATTTTCCCCTAGGAACTTGCTTTAACTCTATATTCAACTTATCCTTTATTGCCATATATGATTTATGTGAATCTACGCAAAAAGTAGCATCTTCACATATTTTATTGTCAAAGAAGTTAATTATTTGATTTGTTGTAATTCTGCCATTACAAACAGCACCCATAAGGATATTTCCTTTTCTATCAATTGCTGTCTCTATACAAATCTGCTCTTTTGATATTCCTCTTTTCTTCTTATCATTTTTACCTTTACCTCTTTTTCTAGGGTTTCTAGGCATTACAAATTTAGTACTTTTAGAATGATTCCCTTTAAAAGACTCCTTAATAAAGCATTCATCTACTTCAACTATACCTTCAACTTTATCATTTTTTAATGATAGATTGATTACATCAAGTATCCTATGACGCATGTAAAAAGACGTTTTAACACCTACTCCGACTTCTTCAGCACATTTTCTTATAGAAAGTCCTAATATCATTAATTCACAGTATTTTAGCCATTTATCTAAGCCTAATTTTGTATTAGAAAATGGAGACATAGTAAACTCATCAAAACTTGTACGACAACGTTTACATATATATCTTTGTCTTCCGTTAGATTTCCCATTTTTATTTACATCTTTACATTGACATTTGGGGCATTCGTATCCTTTAGAAAATCTACTTTCTTTAACATTATCTCTAATTTCAGAAGAATTAAATAAAGTACTTAATACTTCTTGTGCTACTGAAATTAACTCTGTAAGTTCATTCTTTTTTAAATCTTTTATCATAGCTTTTATATCTATTTTTGACATAATATTAGGTATCCTTTCTGCAAATTAGTTGAAATATAGTTTATACCTATATTATAGCCTATTTTAGATATAATTAATCACAAAGTTAGCTAACATAGCCTATTATATAAATATAAAATCAAGTTTTTCATATAACAGAATTGATTTAATTCTTTTTATTTATACATAATGAACCAGTAAGAGTTACGGGCGGCATAAAAGGTTATTATTTAATTTGATATAAATAGACTTGCCATAAAGCATTTAGAAGGAAGGTAATAGTTATTTGTTTAATAGCAATAAATTATTTTAAACATAAAAAAAGACTAGGTTTTAACCTAATCTTCTTTCGGTAGCCAAACAACCTTTAAACTTAATATATCTAATATTTCTAAAACCTCACTATATTTGATAGTACCTCTAGTTATCTTGTTATTTATATTCTGTATTGTAGTTTGATTGTCCTTGGATCTTCTATTATTCATTTCCTCAATTACTTGTGTAAATGTAATACCTTTTAAAGCCATTTGACTTTTTAATTCTTTCTTTAAATCATTCATATTCCAATACCTCTGTTTATTTATTCATATGTATTATTATATCACAAAATATAAAATTATACTAGAAAGTTTAAAAAGTTATTGTGTTTTTATTCAACAGAGTGTATAATTGAACTATATTAAATAAGCGGCAAGGAGAATTGGGGTTATGGAATTTAAATACGAGTACAAAAGTAAAACAATATTCAGCGACGGTATATGGAAAGATCAAAATATAAAAGGTAATGAAAAATTAGTATTAATATATTTAATAGGACACTATAACCCAAAAGAAGGGTATGCGTTTCCAAGTATTAATACAATGGTTACAGAATGTGGAATTAACAAACGTACAGTAATTAAAGTATTAAGTTCTTTAGAGGAAAAAGGATATATTAAAAAAGTTCAATCACCTAAAATAAAAACTGACAAAGGTGTGCAATACCAAAATAATAAATACTTTATAAAATGTGCTGGATATATGTGTTATAAAAAAAATCAAAAAAATAATTCCCCATTAGAAGATCAAATACCTGTTGCTGCTGAAACAAAAGAGGATAAAAAGGTAGAGGAACAACAAGAATCAACACAAGATACATATTACACACCCGCTGGAAACGTCGAGGGGCAAATGGATATACAAGATTATGACTTAAAAAATGAAAGTACTACAAATGACTCTGACGAGGTTAAAGAAGTAAATATAATGTTTGATTCTTACAAAGATTTATACGAATTAGCGTTAATAAATGGTATGGATTCGATATTATCACCAACTACAAGATATGGAATTGTTGAATATGCAAATGCTTATGGATTGGTTGTTCCACAATAGGGGGATAAAATGAATAATAACCTTTATTTCTAATTGTAGATTTAATATCCATTTAGAAAAAATTTTAAAAAAGTTTAATAAAATCATTGTTATTTTATTTATTATAGTGTATAATTAAACTATAATAAATAAAAGTATAAAATGAATTTCGAGGTAGATTTCAAATCTACATCAACAAATTAAGCAAATCATAAAATAACGATAAAAATTACCGAGTTATCACAAACGACTCGATAATATAAATAAAATATATTAACACAAAGGAGTAATAAAACAATGAATAAAATAAAAATCACATTAGAAGAATTAAACACACTAGCAAATTTAATGCCTAGTATGACTATAATAGACCTAATAGAAATGGTTAATAGCAATAAAAAAAGAGCCTAGCCAACCAAACTAAACTCTTTAGTGGGGATCAAATCCCCCTACAAATAACTAAAATTTTATAAACTCTTTAAGAAATAAGAGAATTTAAAATTATAATCGTAAATAATTATAATATAATAATTAAAATTTGTAAATAAAATAAGGGGAAATTTAAAACAATGAAAGTATCAATAGATTTAGGAAATAGTAATTATAAACTACAATATGGAGAAAAAGTATTCCAATATCCAACGAATGTCCAAAAGGCGTCAGAAGGTGACTTGGGAGCTTGGAAAGTAAATGGTTCATGGTATTTAATAAGTGAATCAGCAAAAGCCAAAAAGACGACTAATAAAATAACAGAAGATAAAAAGGTATTACTTGCTAGGGCTTTATATTCAATAGTACAAGACAAGGATCAAGAAATTGACATAGCGACTTTACTTCCATTAAGCCAATATATCAATAAAAACAATAAAGAACATTTCGCAAACCTTCTACAAGGTGATTATGAGGTAGAAAATCCAAATGGAGCGGTTAAGAGATTTACAGTAAGAAACGTGGAAGTATATTGTGAGGGTTATTCATCACTTGCCACTGATACCAACCTATTAAAACAACCTATCTTTTTACTAGATATAGGCGGCTGCGACCTATCAGCAGTTTATGTCCATGGGACGCCAAAGATAGATAGAATGTTCACTATTGAAAAAGGTATGAACGTATTCCATGAAGAACTAGGACGTCAAATAACGAGTAAGACGTTAAAGTCTTGTACTGAACAGGACGCACAATTACATTTTAATAATTACGAATCATCAACTGATGAAATGAAAGCAATAATTGATGATTTTGCAAATAAATACATAGATAAAAACATAATGGATCTTTTAGCTGATAAGGGATATGATCCAGTAATTCACAAATTAATATGTGTTGGTGGAGGATCAATCGATTTACAACGTTATTTAGAGGATAGAGGGGCAACAATATTAAAAGATGCTTTAACAAGTAATGTGCAAGGTGCTATGCTGCAATCAATCGCTCGAGGTGGTAAATAATGAGTAAAGCAACTTACAAAATAACATTAGAAGGGGAGCTGCTGGAACAGTTCCTCTTGGATCTTGAAGAAAGCGAAAGATCAGCACCGCAGCAAATCAGATACTATCTAAAGCAAATCTATAAAGGGAATTTAAGTCCCAACAATCACCAAACTAGCGTAAATATGGTTTATATGGGACATGAAGTACCACCAGCGGGTAATTCAATACCATTAAATAATAATACAGATATAGAAGATCAAAATAACAATGTCCCTCAAAAGGGTAGTGAAGGGAATATAAAGTGTAACAAAGATACATTGGCGGACATTGGGAACTTAATGGGGGATTTTTAAAAATGGAAAATACACAACATAATACATACTTGGAGATCTTACAATTAATATTACACGCTTTAAAATTTAGCACTTATCTAGCTTTTACCTTGGTGGAATTATTCATCAAGGTATCAAAAATCCTTTTAAACATGACAGAATATGATCCTTTTAAACCTATTAAGGATTATAAATACAACATCTTAGGAAAGCGAGTAAAGGACGACATAAACCTTAGAACAATACAGACTGCCACCAACAATATGGCAAGACATCAATATAACTTTCCACGTTCTGATATGTTCCAAACGCAATACAAGAACATACAGGAAATATTAAAGATATATAAAGATGAACAAGCACCAATTAACGACGATATTTACAAGGATATAATCTATCGAATAGCGATCTTAGTTGTTGAAAGTGAAAAGGTGGCATTGAAAGAAGGGCATCAATACGCAAAACGAACTAAGTTCTTATTAGATAATAATATCTATGAGAATTACGTTAGAGAAAAGATCCTAAGCGGTGAGGCTGACGGATTAATGGAAGAATATTTATACAATCAAAGAAAATTGGAAAATGACAATGAGAAAGGATTCACTATATATGATAAGTAGAATTTTATTTACAGGCGAAAAAGTTGCACCTATTCCATACTGGGACGGCTATTATATAACTACATTCGGACGAGTTATAAGTGGTAAAAAGAAGTATAAATATAAAACTTACGACGGGATAATAACAACTATTACGAAATTTAGAGTACTAACTCAATATGAGGTTAGGGGATATAAAAAAGTATCTTTATACAAGGATAGTCAAAGAAAAGACTTTTACGTCCACGATTTAGTTATCCAATGCTTTAAAGGTGTGGCGGATAAAACATATTACAAGGTTATACATAAGAACCATAACAAACTTGATAATCATATCAATAATTTAGACTACCAATTAAGAAGAAAAATAATATAAACAAAAGGAGCGGCATTATATAAGGTAAAAAATTGGATTATTTGGATTATATTGTCGTATCGTAATACAATTAAATTATATTAATACAACTTTTATTAATAGTTTTTTTCTAAAACTGGAGTTGATTTAGTGTTCAAATTTAAAACCTCCTTTAAAACATTATTCATTCGAGAAGACGATTAGATATTTTTCTAGTCGTCTTTTTTTGTTGCTTAAAACCACTATTGAGAGTGTAGGGGTAAATATACATTAATGGAGAGAGGTTAAACTGTTGATACTATCACAATAAGAGGGGTGGAGAGTGTATAGGTATATCGACAGTATAGGTTTTTAACGGGTATGAAAAAGAGGTATGATTGATCCTGGAGAAGTGGGGTTAATTTTTCTATAAAATACAATTCAATATTTATCAAAATAAGGTAGTCTATAATACTATAATTTAATATTAAATAATATTAAAAATAACGTCAAAAACAACCTGGAAAAATATTTAAAAATATGAAATGATGTATATAGAAAAGAAATTAAATAAAAAAGGGGGATAAGTAATGGATACAAAAGGGTTATATGTAAAGATAAATAAAGACGTATACGATCAATTAAAAAGTGCGTCCAAAGAAAGCGGCCGAAAGATAAAGGCAATAGTTCAAGATGCTTTAATAAATGAATTTAGTGGAATACCTACCAAGATAAAAGAAAGGTAATTTTTTTAAAAAAAGGAGGAAATAAAATGGGAGACAACTGGGTTGTATTAAAAAGAATAGTAGACGGTAAGAAATTAGAGGACATAAGTTTTTATAAGGAATTACCAAGTGATATGGAAGTATTAAGCAGATACATATCAAACCCACCATTTAACGGAAGGGTAACAACAACAATTAATAATAATACAGTAACTCAAATAGTAACAACTAATAATTAAGGAGATGACAGAACATGAAATTTAAAAATTTTTTAAACCAAATAACAGAACAAGACGGAACATTAAATGCGGATTATACAACAAGATTACAAGATACAATATTTAATAATTATCTTGGGTGGTTACCGGCTCAACCATTAACACAGGCGGAATTAACAAACTTAGGAGCAGAACTTAAAGGGACTGTACCATTTGTTAAAAAAGTAAGTGATAATTCAGAAGATCCAAAGGAACTAGATATAGTAATAGAAAACCAAGAATTTAATTTAGACTATATAACTAAATATGTAAAAATAAACAGTACGACTAATGTATTTGGTGCGGATAGTGTAGATGTACTTTTAAATACTATATTAGGAAAGCAATACATTAAAGAAATATATAAAATTTTAGAAAGAAAAATACAATTAGCAAATAGAGGAATAGCAGTTGACGAATCAAACAAAGCATTATTTGATGCAGTTGCAAAAAATTTAACTGGAGATTGCGTTTTAATAGTAAATACTGCTAACTTCAACGAAATATTTGAATACATACCACAGTTTAAAGAATTAGGAATAACGTTAGTATTTGCAGAGTTAGAAACTTATAAATACATAGTGTTAGATAGAAACCAAATAAAATTATTATACGGACAGGATCTAAAAATAGGAACTGCGGAAGATATGGAGGACTTCCTTAAAAATACTTTAACTTTAGGTATAAACGCACTTAGCGATATAGCATTTAATCCAATGTCGATAACGGCAATATCAAAATAGGGATATTAAATGACAATTAAATCAACTTACATTCCGACCGATAAAACTTTACTGGTAGAAGATCTAGCAGTAAAAGAAGAATATCCAACAGTAGTGGTGGAAGATCCAAAGGAACAAAGTACGGCGGATAAAATAAGAAATTTAATAAAATAAAGCAATTAGGGGGTAAAATCCCCCCCGCTTTATTTTAAATCAGAAAAAAAGCGACCTCGTAGGAGCGATTTTAAGACGTTTTAATTTAAGGGGGAATGTATTTATATCTATGAAAAAGGGAGGATTTTAAACAATGAATGAAAGATACAAAGTAGAGCAATTATTTTTAAACTATCAAGAAATAAAAGCAAGTATTCGAGATATAGAGTTACAAGTCGAATGTGAACACGATATAAAAGGCGTTAGTTATGATAAGGTTTCAACGTCGCCAACTAACTCGATTAGTAGTTCGGTAAAAAACACATTGGCACATTTAGAATATTTAAAACGCAAAAAGAAATATTTAGAGTTCCAGCTACAACGTATAGAGAATATGTTAAATACACTTTCAGAACGTGATAGAGAAATAATGTCGTTGTATTATTTCGAGGAACGCTCGTTGCGTGATATAGCGTTTAAATTAGATTTAAATGACAATTACATATCGAGGCGTAAAACAACAATATTAAATAATCTAGTACCATTTGCCAAAAGATATAATTTAATAAATTAAAATGATGATAACACTATTTTTAAAAGTGGGCTATTCTTGATATAAATGTTGGTATTTTTATATTTTATCATAAAAAAGGCAGAGATAATAATACCTCTACCTTTTATCTTATATTTAATTAATAATCATTACTTTTATCGTTTGATTTGTTTATATAGATTGCTTTTATTAATTATATTTTTAATTTAACTATTCTTTTTTGAATATAACGTATATATTGGATAATCCATAAATCTTTGCTTATCTTCAATATCTTGAAAATGTTTTTTAAATGATTCTTCATTTTCTAATAAAATATCAATTGCAGCAAGAAGTGCATTATCAGAATCCGATTTTTCGCATTCGCTAAATTTAATTTTATATAAATTTTCTATAGTTTTTTCGTGTAATTTGCCATTCATTCTCTTTTCAATTTGAGCCTTATTTATGTAAATAATATTGCTGTCTATATAATTTTTAAATATATCAAAAATATAATTAGCTAAATCAAAATAAATATTGTTATTACTAATATCCCATGCCTTTATTGCTTCTAAAGCAAGGAAATTGTATTGAGAACTTAATACTGCCTTATCTGATTCATCACATCTATCATTTACCATTTTTATTGACTTCTTTAAAATGTTTATATCAAAATTACTAACTAGTAAGTCTAAATCACTTAGGGGACAGAATCTTCCTATAGATACACATTTTTTGTCAAAAGTTGCAATAAGATCAAATTCCTCATCTTTTTCAAAATAATTTACATAATTTTTATTTTCGTTATCACTGATACATAATAAAAGTATTTTATATCCAAAGAAATCAAATCTTTGTACACTTATTTGTAACTCTTTATCATTTTTTATAGCTTGACTAAATAATTTTATATTTTGAAGAATTTTTAAAACATCAATATCATTAACAGTCATTTCGCATAATTTTATGTTATCTTTAGGGATATTAAATTTTTCGCATACATCAATTATTTGAAGTATTAAATTCTTTTCTTCCTCTATTTCTTTTAACTGTTCCTGTATACATTTACTTTTCTTATTATCTATTGCATTTTCTATAAATTCTAATGTATTTAATCTAGTAACTATATCTTTTGTTGAACTTTTTAAAGTTATAGTTTTATTAACACTATCAAATTCGAATCCATCCCCAAGAACTTGAATGTGTGAATCTTCTCTATTTACTATTTCAAAATTATCAAAATATTTTTTGTTATCAATTATACAGTCTTTTTCTATTTTATATGATACTTCTAGTAACTTCATTTTATTTTTTATTGGTACAGACATACCGAATTCATCTATTGCATAAGAATAAATATCTTTACCTATCATATTAAAAATATTATTCCCTACTATTTCTATAGTTTTGTCTTTTACTTGTTCTAAATTAACAGCATTTTCAACAGCAGGGACACTCTGCTTAGCTCTATGTATTAAAAATTCATTACACTCAATACTAAATGGAGTATCTTTATCTAATATATTATCAAGATGCACTGCCTTTGAATCTTTAGTATTATTCTTCATATCATCTATTAATTCATTTAATTCCATTGGTAATAAGAATTTATAAAAAATTTTGAAATTATCAGTATCCATAATCTCAACTACTAAAAATAATACTCCGCCATTATGATAATAATTTTTTATGTCGCTAAAGGCTATTTGAAAGCTATGAAATCTTCTATTAAACCTTTTAACTTCTGTTCCCTTTACTTGGACAGGTATTTTCCCTTTTAAAAATTTTTTTTGGGAGGAATTGTTTTCATATAAATATATATTTCCATCCCAAGATGGTTCTTTGTCATTCCAATTAATATCAGGGGTTATGTCTTGAAAATTACATAAAAGCAAATTTATAGCACTTGTAGAAATCATTTCAATTTGTTGGTTTGTAAATTTTTTCATTTTAGATCACCTCTAAGTATATTATAACACTTGCACCTTAATATTAGCTATTATACAGTATGATGTTAAATTGTCGTACAGAGAATAATAATTAAAAACTACTGAACCACTTAAAAGCGTATATAATATAGAATTTTAACATCTATAAACTTTATATAATGGGTTTATTACTAAATTACTTTGTTTATCTAAAGTTATAACTACATAGATTAGGGGAAACATTAATACTTAATAAATCAAAACGGATTAAAAAATCAAACGGGCAAAGTTAAAAAATCAAACGAAGGTCTGAAAAAGTTCAAACGGGGGTTTTTTTAAAGCTGAGTGGGGCTGGGTTCTTTTTAAAAACGAAAATTCTTTTTTCGAAAGGTGGGGGGGGACAAAAATAAAAATTTAAAAAATTTACAAAAATAATAGATAGTAATTTTAAAATATTTTTCCTACATAATTCCTACCCATTTTCCTACCTAAATTTATATTATATAATCTCTACAAACATTGATATTACTATATTCTTTATTAAATTATTTTATTAAATAGGAAAAATAGGAAAAATAGGAAAAATTAAAGGTTAAAAAAAGTTTTTTAGTTTTAATTAATTATAGAGTAATAAAATAATA